>ERZ1292623.23-Hain-H51-01um-R1-23-length-171361-cov-14_pt1 | contig 171361 bp, 202 predicted proteins | sample MGYA00564398_ERZ1292623 | MGnify/ENA primary metagenome ERZ1292623 (study PRJEB36523, sample SAMEA6512633) | groundwater metagenome | collected 2019-01-07 | study: AquaDiva: Metagenomics assemblies of 32 groundwater samples
TCGCGCGGCCACTCGCGCCGCAGCCGCGCGCCCCCGACCACCGTCTCGGGCTCCCCATAATCGGAGCGTTCCAGGATCAGAACTGCCTGAAGGAACGTCTTAGCTTCGACTACGGCCTGCATATCGTTCACGATGGACGAATAAATCTGCTCCCGGGATTCGCTGGGCCGATACCGCTCCTGTTCCCTGAGCGTGTCGCCCGTGGCCTTCTCGTAGAGCTTCAACGCCTCTACTCGCGTGAGCGGCTTGGTTCGGGGCCTACACGCCTTCATGCCGATTTCCTCTCCGCCTGCTTGCTCGGCCGCCGGGATGCCGGCACGTACGGCAGCTCTGGTCGGTCCTTCGGTTTCTGGTAGGACGAGATGCGCGTCCGCTTGACCGCCATCCACTCGCCCATCTGCATCGGTTTGGCGCCGCGCCGCAGGACGATGGCGTACGCCTCACCTGACATCTGCTTGGGCGACTCGAACACCTGCCAGCCGCCCGCGAGGTAGTGGGCCTTCTGCCGGGGCGCGATGGGCAACGGGCCACGTCGCACGTAGAGCCGCTCGTGCCCCTCGACATCCCAGCGATGACTCCACTCGCGCGGGATCGAGAGCTTCGCCTTCGTGCTCTTGTGCGCGTCTTCGAGGATGCGGTCCTGCATGGTCACGATGTAGTAGGGGCGGGGCAGGTATTGCCGCTTCCCCTTGCCCGCCTGCTTGAACGCCAGTCGGGTCTTGAGGCTCGACTGCTGCGTGCAGATAGTACGGTAGTCGTTCAACGACTCGATCAGCATGGCGTAGGACCATGGGGCGATCAGCGCACCCTTGCCCCAGCCGTCGCTCTGGGCATCGTAGACGCCGACCGTTAGGTACTGGTCGGCATGCCCGAAGAACTCGATGATCCGGCCCCCACCGGTCGTCGAGATGAGGGTACCGACTAGGACGTCACCGTCGTTCTGGTGGACATCGCCCCAGCCGATGTAGATGGTATCGAACGGGAGGGGGGCGGGCATCGGGACCGACTTGGCCAGCACATCGACCTTCGCCAGCACCTTGTCGTCGCGCGCTCCCGCCGCGACCCACTTGTCCCATTCGGCCTGCTCGAACCCCAGCAGGCTGACGAGATAGCTGCTCGCCAGCTCGCGGAGCCGGTCGTAGCTGTCGACCGGCATCTCGTAGAGTCGCGCTTCCCGGAGGGCCGTGTAGAACCAGCGGAACCGCTGGCCCGTCTCATCGTTGCCCGACCGCCTCGCGTCCTTCGTGAAGCTCTGGAGGACATCCAGGTACGTCTCGACGATGAGGTCATGGCGGGGCTTCCGCTCCGTCCCGTCCTGCTGGTCGATCGGCACGACCGCGTCGCAGCAGTCCATGCAGATGTCCCGCTCCTTGCCGTCGACCCGGACGAGTCGGCGGTGTCGCGGACCAACCTTCCCGCAGACGTAGCAAGGGGGCGGCGGCTTCTTGCCTGCTTCTAGCTTGCGGACGAACTCGACCTTCGCCTTCCGGAGTGCTTCCATCCGCTCGCCCGCGTGCTCGGCACAGTAGACGGCATACTTGCCGATTGACACGCGCGAGCAGCCACCGATTCGACAGCGTTCGCCGGGCTCGGCGTCGCGGACGAACCGGGCTTGCGGACCGAGCTGCCCAATGCCCGTATGGACCACCCGCTCGTCAGGACCGATGGCAGGCAGCGAGCCGACCAGCCGCTCGTACTTGCCGGCAGCGTCCATCGCTATATCGTGGGACATGCCTGGGTGACCAGTCACAAGCAGAACGCGACGGGCGATCTCCTCCTTGTCGTATCGAAGGTCTTCGATCGCGCTTTCGAGTCGATGGTTGAGCGGGTAGACCTTGCCACCCGCGCAGACCTGTAGGTCACAGAACCCGTCGGCCGCGACGAGCCGGACGAAGTAGTAGCCCCAATGTCGCCAGAGCCGCTGGAACAGCTCGTGCGCTTCCTGCGAGGTCGGTTCGTCGAGCCCGAGGAAGGGGGCGCGCTCGCGGCCCGGCTCGAACAGGGAGTAGCGGAGATCGGGCCACGCGATCTCCAGCGTCCGGGGGATACCAGTCGGCAGCGAGAGCTGGCCGAACTCCCCGACGATGAGGGGCAAGATGGGGACGCCCCGGACGTCGCCGGTCGTCTTGTCCCGCAGTTCAACGCCGAACGCCCCGACCGTGATGCGGATGTCACGTGGGGGCGTCATAGTGAGTCCTCGTGGATGACGATGAATCGATCATCGAGCATCCTGGACAGTACTGGCGCAACCTCGTCCCACCGCCTTCTCCCATTCCCGCATCCTGGTCGAGGAAGGGCAATCCGTCTCCAACCTTCCAGGTCGGCGAGCTGGGCTAGCTGAATGGCCGACCTCTCGATCAGTACGAGGCTGGCAGGTTCGCGCCAGTGATTTTTCACCGGGAACGCAACCAAGTGCCACGGCAACACGATCCCATCACTATCGGGCGAGCCACCAATACAGACCTCGTCCCAGAGCATCGGAACACCGGGGTTCAGTCCGTAGATTCCGGTCAACTGGTGGACGATGTTGCCGTTCTGCTGGATCGCGCGGCCCAGCAGGTAGTCGACGCCAGGCCACCGCTGCTTCGCCTGGAGCGCGACACCCCGGCCCATCACGCAGGCGCCACACTTCGACACGACTCCGTTGGTCGTCAGGCAGATGGCATCGACGTCCGTGAGGGCGAAGAGGTCGCCCGTCTGTTCGCGAAACGTCATCGCGGCCACCTGAACGTCCCGCTCTTGCGTGTCTCGGCGATGTGGCGGCGGAGCCGGCCCGCTACCCGCCAGCCGAGGTCCGTGAGTCGGAAGACCGGGTTGACACCAGTCCCGCTCCATTCGACCAACCCGGCCGCGACCATGTCGTCGATGCAGTCCCAGTCATCATGGAACGATTGGATCGATGCACCGATCAACCGGGTATCGTAACAGGCATCGTTCGCGACATGCGCGAAGTGCCCATGCGGACCGTTCGTGTTGCACCGCATGTTTCGCGGATCGAGGACCCCACTGTGGTCGACGATTCGCGTCTCCAGGTATGCGAGCGTAGACCAATGATCCTTCCCCCAAAGGGGCATAGGAATGGCACCATCGGCAGCTTCAGTGGCCACTCGGGGTTCCATCAGCCCGTGTACTCCGTCGTGCGAACGTGGGGACCATCGCCGGTCGAGACGATCGATTCTAGCTCGTGCTCCGCCTCCTCGCGGGTCGCGAAATACTCGGTTTCGCGCGAGTAGGGACCGCAGTCGCAGTAGGTCCCGACGTACCAACCGGCGAACGACTGGTAGCAGTTCATCACAGGCGTCACGCCACAATCGGGGCAGGTGCCGCGAGCGCCCAGCAGGATCGTTTCACCTGGAAGTGCCATCGGTGCCTCCTGTTATGGCCTGGTATTTTATCATATGCGCCCGCGCCTGTGATTCGCAGGTCGGCTGTCCGCAACCGCAGTCGCAAGCAGGACACTGCGCCTGCCGGCAAACCCAACACACTCGCAGGTCTGCCCACGGCCCCAACTTGCCCACACCGATTATCTGCTTGTTGGACGCCATATCAGTTCAACCCCACCCCAACAAGTCGATCAGTGAATTCTTTCGTCCACGCCGCACGTTTGTCACCGAAATCGGCTTTCCAGTGTTCCTCCAGATATCGTGTCGTCTCCTCAACGAATGTGCCAACATACAACCCGATCGGCTCCGACGGTGCAATGTTACCCAGGATAACGATCATCCTAGCAATCTCCATTTCTTCGTCATGAGTCAACACCATATCAGACGGCTGCGAAGCGGCCCACGTCTCACCGTTGGCGAACGTCACCATCATGCGTAGATCGCACATACGAGCGTCGACGCCTGTGACAGATTTGAAACTAGCGGCAGCAACAAGAAGCAAGTCATCAATCGGGATAGTGGTCTCCGGCCGCCGCCACTGGACGATCCACCCACGTTCCGCGGCTATCTCGCGGAGCCACCGTGTCTGACCACCCGTGTCTGCCTGATTTCTAATTGTTGCAAGGATACAGGTACCCGCGGCAAGCTTAAACCGTTGGTAGTCCTGCGTGTCGATGCCGTCCACGGATTCGGACGGCACGTCGACTTGGAAGTTCTGCAGAACAAGCAGCGCGAACCTGTTGTACGTCTCCAGGACCTCGATGCCCGAGCCCTTGATCGAGTTCACGAGTTTGTCACTCATGCGCAGGACATCGCGTGTTCGCTTTTTCACTCGCTGGCTCCTCTCAGCCCTGGCACCTTGCACCCGGCAACATGCTCACCGCTGATCCTCTGAGGCCCACACGTCCGTTCGCACTCCGCGCTGGCGCGGCACCAGGTCGCATGCCGGACCAGTCGCGCTGCCAGCTCACAGGCGTCGCCGGGGTCGAGCCGCAGTGTTGCGACCATCACGGGATCAGCGGCCATGTCTACCGGCTCAGTACGGATCATCACGTCGATCAACCAGTCCGTGCCGGCTCCGCCAGCGCTCGTCGCTGCCGTGCAGTCGAGTTCCGGCTCACGCTTGCGACCCCCAGTCTCGGTGAATCGTCGAACCCTCATTGCATCCTCCTCATCTCACGACGCCCTTGCCGCCAGCACGCGGGCCGCGATCGTCGCGCTCGATTCGTTGTCCAGGAGAATGAACTCGCCCGGCTGGATGTCATGAAGACTGACTGGCCGGACCTCCACGACCTCATCGAACATCTGGCGGATCTGGTCGAGCCGCCGGTTGTAGGCCAAGCGCGATGACCCCGAGCAGCGGCATTCCCACGAGGTCCCGGCCCGGCCGCAGGGACAAAGATTTGCAGCGGCAATGACGATCGGGCGAGCCGGAACTACGACTGACCCGATCTTCGAGTTGGACATTTCGATCATCTTGGCGGTCATCGTACGTCCGATGCCACCGAGCATGGAACGCCGGAATTCGGCCAGCTCGTCGAGGAACAAGACACCCCCGTGCGCCAGCGAGAATTCGCCGGGCCGTGCGACCCACCGGTACTCGGGCGTCTCGCCACGCTGCAGCGGGCTATCGTTGAGCTGCCGGGTGAACCCGCCGAACAGCCCTGCGTCCGAAACGGTATGGTGGGGCGCGCGGAACGGCCGGTCGGTCGGGACGTCGGTGTCGACGCCCATCCAGATCATCGCCGCCTCCTCGCGCTCCTGGTTGGTCAGGGGCGGCAAGATCGTAGTGACCCGGCGGGCCAACATCGTCTTGCCGGCGCCCGGCGGGCCGATCAGCAGGACGCTCGTCCGGTTGATGACTGCGCGTTCGAGCGCGCGGACGGCCTCTTGGTTACCCCGGATGTCAGCGAAATCGGGGTTCATGCGTCCTTCCTTTCAGCTTCCGCAGCATCTTCGAAGACATATCGGAGGGTCTCCGTGCCACATTCGAAGGTATTTGTGATCTCGAATTCCGCTGCCCCGACCTGCCGGATCTCACTCGCCTTCGGCATCAGAAGATACGACACGGTGTCTGTCGGTCTCAGGAATGCGACGTCCCGAGAGCGCAGCGCGTGGACCTCGCGCAGTTCACCGTCACCAGGAAGCCACCGTGCATACAGACACACGCGCGCACCCGGGACGCACCTCGCTTTGAACGCTTGAAGGGCTGTCTTTTTATTCATCCCGAAGTTCCTCCTTCCAGCTTACACGACCATTTTACCACACCCAATTGCGTTTGTCAAGTATGTCCTTCGGGACCCATATGGGTTCTATAGGATCCCCAGGCAGTCCGCGCTCAACAACAAATGGCTCTTAACCGCCGATTTGATCGCCATGCTAACTGTCTCCACGTCCCCGTCAGCGTCAATTGCGACGGGACGCGAATATACAAACTTGGGGAGTCGACCAAATGTCTCACCCTGTGCCATCGCCTGATAGGTGCTCGCCACCTTATCAAAGTATTTCTGGGTAGCCATCCGTTCCTCGTACACGTCCTTCACGGCTAGGGCACGCTCACAACGGCGAGCTGCGATTGTTTCCGGCTTGGCACACAGGATCAAGAGCAAATCGATCTTTGGAGGTCTGAATGCCGTGGCATCGTGGACTCTATCAAGTTGTTCCAACGGACAGCCATCAGCCACCTGGTAAGCGAGGCTGCTGACAAAGTTGTTGCGGTCCGAAACGATCCACGTCCCGACTTCGAGACGCGGCCTCAGGATCTGTGTGATGAACGCTGAGTTATCAGCCGCGAACAGCAACGCCTTCGTGTTCGCGTCTAACTCACGCCCCGCCGTGAGACCCCGGAGTTCGGCGCCGATCGCCGTCGACCCCGGATGTCGTGTGTAGATCGCGTCAATGCCACGGCCAACCAACCAGTCGACCAGCCGTCGCGCTTGGGTTGACTTACCACTCGCGTCTACGCCTTCCAACACAATAAATCGACCGGTCATTCAGGGCCTCCGCCGTCTATTTGACGTCTGACGCTTGGCCTTCTGACGTTTCCTCTCCGCCGCCTCGGCCATGATGTCAGCCCAGATGACGCGTTTGGCCACCATCGCCAACGTCATCACGTATTCGCGCTTCCGCCGCAAGGGCCGGACGCGGAACAATGCGTGCGCCCCCCATCCTGCTCGATCACCACCGTCGCGACATTAACCCCGTTGAAACCACGTGGATCTTCGAAATCCACGACCCTAAATCTCTCACGTCTCATATCGTCCTCTCGGCTTAGTCAACGATCTCCACGAAATCAGCGACAAGCTTCAAAACCTCCTCGTAACTATTGCATTCATGTATAGCTAATCGCCTGAATTCAGAAGCGGAATAAGATTGATCAGCGTCCCTGAGCGCCTGGACGACCTTCCCGGCTACTACGAATACGTTGCCTTCCGGTCCAAACGGATCACCAAGCATAACCCGGAGTTTGCTCATCACCAGCGCTCTGTTTCATGAAATGTGACCACTTTGCCGAACCGCGGGATACCATCTGGAGTACGCTGTTTGAAATATCTCACAGTAGCCTTTTTACCAATCAATCGTTCCCTGTTACGTAGGATGTCACGAGTGTATTCACGCGTGCCCATGATATCGGCTTTGAAAACCCTCGACGGGTCGGTATCAAGCCGCAAGAAACACCGCTTTGCGATACCAGACCCATTCCCCACACCCTCCTCGATCATGCAGACCTCGAATTCACTGTCCTCGAATTCCTTCCTCTTGAGCAGAACATCGGTCCTCTTCTGTTCATACGGCGCGTTGACACGGATGATCTGACCCTCGTAGCCGTTTTCCAGATACGATTGGTAATGCTCGTCTAAGATCATCCGGTCGGGGGTCAAGGCGGTCGGTACAACAACCACGCGTCGAATTCCTGCTAAGAGACGGCGCACACGCGCAATCCGATCCTCGAATAGTTCAGGCCCAGGCGAATCATAGACCCAGAATTGAATCAGTCGCGCGGATTCCGCCAGGTCCGCCGCCGTAGGCTTCTGTTTCTTGCTCAGGCTGATGATAGTATTGAAATCCTCGCGCAAGTCGTGATTATACAACTCACCATCCAGAACCAGATCCGGGTTCGCCACGAAGATCCCCGACAGAGCTTCGGAAATGTGCGGAACCGAACAGATCGGATTACCCATCCGGGATTTCAATCCATCAACCCGAGCGATACAACGGATGCCGTCGAGCTTGGGTTGTGAGAAGACCTTGGCACCTTTGAATAGTTTGTCCTCGTAGTCTACGAATTTCTTGGCAAGCATAGGCGAAAACTTCGTACTCGCCCGTGCGGCGTCGGGAGTGTCGGTGTACCCTTTCTTGCGCTTCAGCACGTACGCAGCTTCGACCTCCGACTTGGCTTGCTGATCAGGATCAGTCTCATTCGACCGACCGATATTCTTGGAAACGCAGACTGTCCATTCAGACGTCGTGACTACACCGCCTTCCTGGCCAGAGTGCGTACGATATCGACCATCGGGGCCAAGTTCCATCCACCACACCTGGATTGCGCCAGTCGAAGTCCTCTTGTAGAGCCTGACCATGGCTTAATGCCTCCCCCAGCTTTGGCCACCGTCGTGGCTGTGCCAGCCGGCCGCGACCGCCTGCTGGTTGACCCGCCGGCCCTGCTGCGCCTCCGCCCGCGCGACCGCCTGACGGAGCGGCCACGAACCCTCAGCCGCAAGCGTCCGGTAGGCACAGGCGTCGTTGAGGCGTTTGCGGTCCGCTTCCGCCCACCCGGCGAACGTGACAGCCCCATTGGGGACGATTACCACCCGGACCACCCCACCCGCCAGCTTGGTCTCCAACGCTTTGAGGGCCGCTTGGACCTCGGCCATTCGCTGCTCCAGCGTCTGGCCGACCGACAACGCGGTGTCACACGGCATGGCGGAACCTCCTGACAAACAGCACCGCCAGCGAGAACAGCGCTAGGGCGGCGACGCAGAGCGATGGTAGCCTGGACATCACGGACACCTTCTCCATCACGTGGAACATGGTAGGATGCGCGGAAATCGCAAGCATTATTGCACCTCCTCCGTATCCAAGCCAGCGAACCTCTGGACATCAACACCCGGGAGCACCGGTTCGGCGGCCGACTCACTTTGGGACTCGACAAGGTCGAGGAACGCAAACCGCGCCATCTCGACCGCCGCCTTCTGGGCGCCCAGATCAGCCAACACCTTCTCGACCGCTTCTCCGTCCTTCGCGACCCGCTTGGTGATCTCCCGAGCGGCTTTGCGGGCCGATTCGACCGCCAACGTCACCTTAGCAGCCTGCGAGTCATCCAGGATAGCGCCGATTCGCTTGGCGCGATCTGCAGCATCGCGGATCGCCTCAATGTCAGCCTTAGCAATTCCTGCCTGCATGCCGGTGAGAAGTTCGGCGATCTCGGCGGCGATCCCCCGAGCCGTCTCACCATCCGACCTGGCCGGAACCCAGTCGGAGATATAGACGTGGACCTTCGTGTGCTTGGCCGTAGCATTGAATTCTTCGCAAAGCCGTTTGGCCTCGACTTTGGCCGCTTCGAGGTCGGCGCGCTGCGTCTCCGTGCAGAGCAGGCCAAAGTCAGTACGAGCACAGAGCACCCGGATCGCACTGCCCGCCTTGCCCCTCACCTTGACAGCCGCCACATGCTCGGCGGGATCGTTGATCACCCGAGTCGTCTCCCATTTGGCGATAGCCTCGCCTCCACCGTTCGTGCGTTCGGTTTCGATGTCCCGGCGGTCATAATGAACACCACCTTCGAGGCTCGTCTTCACTGTCACCAATACGATGTCGGACTTGAGAATCGAGGTCGCCATTGTTTCCTCCCAGCTTTAGAGATCCAATACCCTACCACCTGTTGTCGTACCCGCCTCTGGTGTACTGGCGGGCCGGCAGCGGCCCTTCGCCCATTCACGCAATGCCGTCAGTTTCTCGCTCGCCGTCTTGGAAAGCGGAACTACACTTTTGATCGCCGCCAGAAGATCCGCGTCCGTGAGGGCGCGTTCGCCATCCGCGAACGCCGTGAACATGGCGTCCGGCACGATTGCCGCAATCTCCGCTCCAGTGAAGCCCTCCATCGCCGCTGCGAGGCCAATAAGGTCGAACCCCGACGGATCCCGCGCATACTGGCGGAGGATCACCGCCGTGATCTCGGCCCGTTCCCGGGTGGTCGGGAGATCGACGAAAAACATCTCGTCAAACCTTCCCTTGCGGAGCAGTTCAGGCGGCAACGCCCTGACATCGTTGGCCGTCGCGATCACGAACACCATCCCGGTTCGGTCTTGCATCCAGGACAAGATCGCCCCGAGCGCATCGGCCGCCACGCCCCCGTCGCCCTGCGGACCCGTCGAACCCGCCAGCGACTTCTCGATCTCGTCCAACCAAATGATGCAAGGGCTCACTGCTTCCGCGGTCGCCAACGCCCTCCTGATGTTGCCCTCGCTCTCCCCCACATATTTGGATTTGAGGGCGCCAAGATCGAGCCGCAGGAGTGGCAGCCCCCAAGCGGTTGCCACTGCTTTGGCGAGCAGCGATTTGCCGGTGCCCGACACCCCCACCAGAAACACACCTTTAGGCGCCGGCAACCCGTACGCCCGTGCCCGTTGCGAGAACGCGAGCTTTCGCAGGTTGAGCCATGGCTTGGCGAGATCGAGCCCACCGATCGCGTCGAGTCCCCGGGGGTCCGGGTCGTACCAGGTCAGCACCTTCTCCCTGGCGATCACCCGCTTCTTCTCGCCCGCCACCTGCGCGGGGTCGATCCGCTTGATCGTCACCATCGACTTGGCGAAGCAGCCGGCCGCTTCCTCGGCGGTCAGGCCAACGGCCGAATCGATCACCAGGTCGCGTTCCCCGTTCGTGATGGCGGTCGCGGTGTATTCGGCAGGCAGCGCCTTGACGACATCGTCTAGGATTTGGGCGATCTCGGGCCGCTCAGGCAACGGCCATTCGATCGCAGTCGCGCAGCCGGTCCATTCGGGCGGGATTTCGCCCGAAGGCGTGAGGACGATGAGGGCCCGTGCTTCCCCCCGGGCCGTTGCTTGGAGGGCGCGGGCGAGCGTCCGGACGCCCCTCAGCACGACGGGGTCGAGCCACTTGTGGAGGTCGCGCAGAACATACACGGCCCGATCCTTGGTGTCGCGGATGTACGCGATGACCGCGTTGGGGTCGGCGAGCTGCGGGCCAAGCCCCACCGGCTGGCCCGTCGCATCCGTCAGGCCGGTCGCGCAGTCCCAGAAGCGGATCTGATAGGCAGCGGTACCCGCTGCTTCCGTGAGGGCCCGCTCGACCCGCGTTTCCTCACGGGTCGTAATCCAGAGAAGCGTGTTGCGAGCACGCAGCAGCGCCCCGACATCCGCCTGTGTTTGTTGGTTCTTCGTCATTTCGCGCCCTCCTTGACGATCGCCAGTGGAGGCCGAAGCGGAAGCTGACGAGACGGCAACGTGGACGACGTCTTCGCAGTCATAGGTGTCCGCGTGAAGACCGACACACCAGACGCCACAGATCGAATGGGAGACGGCGGGGTCACGTGCCGGCAGCGCCGCACGGCATCGTAGAGGGCCCCTGCATACCGTTTGAGACCCCAGAACCTGTACGCCGCTGCGATCAGCCTCAGATAACCGACACCCGGTGCCACGCCGGCAGCCGGGTTATGCCGAGCAAGCTGATACACAAAACACGGAAGCTTCGTGCCCAACTTCGTCTTCACACCGACGACCCGGCGACCGTAGACAAACGGAAACCCTTCGTACATGTCGAGGATAGCGAGGTCATCGGCGTTCACCCGGTAGATCGCGCCAGGCACTACACGACCCGTCGCGTGGACGATCGTCGCCACCCCACCGCCCCATTTCTCCGACCAGCCGCCAAAGGTCAGGCGGAAGTTCTTGAGTAGGCCAACACCCACATAAGACGCACTCGGGCAACGCGAGAGCATCTGGTGCACGTCCATGTTCGAGCCGTACGCAAAAACCCGCATCTTCTCCTCGTCCATCTCGTCCCTCCTTCCAGCTTACACGACCATTCTATCACAACCAATTACGTTTGTCAAGTATTGCTGATCTCCTGGGCGAGTTCAGTACGAAGCATCTCGGAGACCAAGCACGCCGCCTTCTCGTCGTCCGTCGTCCCCGTGATTTTCATCGACACGTCCATCAGGGACTCCGCCTGTTTGACCGAGTGATCGATATAGTCGCCCAGACTGGCCTTACTGGCAAATGCCAGCCCTCGCATCGCCTGCACGATCTGCGTGGGCGTACCCATGAACTCACGGCCATCTTTCATCTTAATCCTCATAACCCATTCCCTTCTTGTCGACTGGCCATGGGCATGTGCACCGGTGAGCCGGCCAACAACAGTTATCACACCGGTCCTCGTCGTCGTCTTCATCGTCGTCAGACGACCAGGTCACCGCTGGGTATTCTCGCCAATCGCCCGACGGCACAGACAGATTGTGCCGGTACAAATCCGAATTCTCCAGCACGTACGCCTGCGCCAGTAAGCCGTCTTCCAGCATGATCGACTGCCGGCGATAGAACGTCGGGTGACCTTCAAGCCGATCAAGCGCTGCCAACACTTCATCATCGACCTCGTAGACTTCGCCGCGGATCTGTGTCAGTCCGCCGGCCAACAACCCCGGGAATCCACCCAACGACACCATCGTAAACTGAGGCGCCGTCCATACTTCACCGGCAAACCTCGAACGCTCAAGCAACCGATGGTTGCCCAGGCCTTTCATCAGCGTTCCATACACGAAGACCGAGTGACCCATCTCACTCACCCCTGGAAGCAAAGATCACGTCACACCGAGCACAGACAGTGTCGGAACCCACGTCAGCAAACGGCCGTTCGATGATTTCCCATTTCATGGCAGCACCTCCACCAGCACGTACGAGCCCAACCCGGCGCGGTCCCGCAACCGCCGGACGACTTCGCGCTTCGCGTCGCCGTAGTTGCTCTGGTGCACCCATTCCTGCTCGTTGCCGACCTGGAACGCCCACGAGCCGAAACCCTTGGGCGTCCTACCGTGCGAGAAGTAAAACTCGCGAGTGCTGAACTCGATCCTGGTCTTCATCGCTGCCCTCCCGCGTTGATAGCCACCGCGATCTCTTCGAGCGCACGGGCCACCGACCGCCTCATACCATCGGTCTCATCGCCCATCAACTTGACCCGCACGGCCTGATCGAACGGCCTCACGTAGACAGCGCCACAGAACATGACCCGGTCCATCGCTTCCTCGACGTCCGCAGCCGCGCGATAAAGCCGCGCCATGTCTCGACGAGTCCCGATGATCCCGTCGTTCCGGACTTCCAAATACCAACCTAGCTCATCCGGTACCACCCGCGCCTTGGGCCTCGCCGCCTTAACGGCAGCCCTAGCCACCCTCGCTTCCCTCATCGCCCGAAGATCACCCTTAGCCATTGTCATTCTCCTTCCAGTTTTGTCACGCCGCCACGCCGGTTTGATAACCGTTCGAGTCGGAATCGACCGCAACCCGATGACTGCGGGCAACGCGACCACGCGAACGGCAGCCCTTCAGATGAGCAAGCATGTGACGCCTGCAGGTTTCGAATTCCGCGCCCCGAAGCCCGAGCCGCAGAAGGAAAATCCGCATATCGTACTTGCCGGTCTCTGCGTTGTAGGCGTGGTCGCCGTGGAACGCACCCGCCATTGTCAATGCCTTCGCACAAACGGCCAGGCAGAATTGGACGTAAGCCTTGATTCGACCAGCATGAAGCGTCCCGTTGAAATAACGGAATTCGACCGTGCCGAGGTACCAAACGGCGTGAAGGTTAAGCCCGTGGTATCTGCTGGAGTGGTACTTACTGGCGGACGGCGTGAACGAGCCGTACCACGCCTGATTCAGCGTCCGCAACGACGATACCGCACGCCGCCCGATCCTATCGGCGAAGTCGTCCGCCATCTTGCGACAATAGCGCTCCTTCCTGCTACCCGAGACTTCCAGCGCCGCCATGATGAGATCTTCTTGCCTGTGCACCAACTTGACGAGCCGTTGAAGCTTCTTAGGCGCGGCCTTGAAAGCCGCCGCGTCCACGTGGATGTGAATCCCGCAGCTCTCGTCGACTTGCGCGCCAGCGCGCCGCACCGCGCGAACGACGTCTTGCAAAGTCTCGATGTCCGCGTAGTTGAGAATGGGGGTCACGATCTCGGCGCCCCGATCGCCGATCGAACCATCGTAAACAACCTTCCAACACCGGCCGTCGGTCGTATAAACGTCGGTGTAGCTGACGTTACCGCCAACCACCGAATGAACGGCCGCAGCGACCGCGTCGCGGCCAAGACCGACCGTCTCGATCTCCACGCCGAACCGTAGGGACTTCAGGGTCTCGATTTGCTTGACGAGCCTCTCTGCGGAACCTGTCATCTCGTCTCTCCTTCCAGCTTACAAAAATATTATATCACATCCGATTGCCGCTGTCAAGTATTGCTGAACAATGGAACCTCCAGGTTCCATTCTAGGCCCACATGCTGGCACGAGGTTTGTCGCGGATACCTAGCCGGGCTGCGCGAGCGCCATGCGCCGCAAAGTGCCTCGTCGGGTGTCGGCCGGTCGTACGTCATCGCGCATCGTGTGTACCCCGGATCGGAGTCTTCAACGCACGAGCAGGGTCCCACCCGGAGCGAAGACGGCACAAGACGGTATGGTATGGAAGACCGAACTCAATAGTCCAATCAACCAATGGTTTGGTCTGGTCACCGAGCGTAACGAACCTATTCCGTCGAGTATTCCGAGTCTGCTGCTGCTTAGTCGCCCACCGAACGTTGCCCGGCTCGTAATCACGGTTGTTATCGATCCGATCGATAGAGTAGCCAGGACCAGGGCGGGAGCCGACGTCCTGAAGGAACGCCTCGAACGACTCAGACCACTCGGCGCAGACGGTGATGCCCCTGGCGCCGTAGTTCTTGAACCCAAGATTCCTTGGGTTCATGCACCGCTGGTTGATTACTCCCCACACCATGTACTCTGGTGTCTTACTGCACCCGTGCGTACTGGCCGCATCACTACAAAGCACAACCTTCCTACATCCACATGACTTCCACCGACCCGCGCGAGCATCGCAAATACGCACGGCGCGTTCAGAGCCGCACACACAACGGCAGACCCACATGCCCTTCCCACATCGGGATAGCAGAGTCCACAAACCGATTGTGTCACCGGCTATCATGTACCGCTCTCCTCTGACGGGTCTACGACCACTCCTTCAAGATAGGCGACGTCGTCGCGGAGCTGTGGCTCCTCGCCTTGCTGAGGGTCGAAGATATCAGAACGTGCTATCGACCAACTGCAACCCGGGCAGCGATAGAGTGGATCCTTCGCCCTCCTCGTTACCCGCACGAGCACGACATGGCAACCGGGGCATTCGAATCGACCCGATTCGAGTTCGCGCTTCGATGGTTTGTATTGACGGCCAGGACCGTTATGATACAACGCTTCCATGGACAGCGAAGACACGGGTCTCATGGCTCCCTCCGATAGTCGATGGAATTCGACACGACCCTCACGAATCTCGAAGTTCTATTGTCAACGTGCTTCCGGCGCGACAGCCAAAACACAGCAAACACCGAGACGACCGCGATAATCCCGCCGATCATATTTGGATCTCCTGGAGCTTGAAGCCGGCGTCAAGCAAAGCATAGAACGCGTCAGGCGACGGATCACCATGCCCGTTCGTCACATGGAAATGCCCGATCACACCCGAGAACAACACTCGACCCGTCAACTTCTTCCATTTCGCTTTAGACGTCGGTGCTAGTTCTGGTAGGAGACCGCCCCATAGTTTTCCGTCCTTGCCAGGAATGACCTTCGGGATGCCGACTGCATCGCAGACCGCCGGCACGATCTTCACCAGTTGATCGAGTTGCGCAACCGTAAGACCCTGAACTTTGCGCTCGAAGGACGTGCCGTATTGTTTGCTGGCGGGATTCCGAACCGCGAATGGCCCAGAGACAAGAGGACGCTTGTATGGGTTCGGTTCCAGCGGATACATCTGATTCGTCATCTCGATGCCAATCGAGACACCATTTACCATACCGGCGTGCGCAGTAGCAAGCTTGACAAAGTCGCAATACGCCCATAGACGGCCATCGCGTTCAAGTGAACCGTGCACGCCATAGCCCTTGGATCGTAGATATGACCAAGTACCAAGAGCTGAACCTTCAGCGCCTTTGACGTGCAGGACAAACAGGCTGACCGGTCCAGTGCGCAGCCAGGCACCCTCGTCCGTCTCCTTGAAATCGAGTCCACCGGGTTCATCAGGTGTCACAATCGACGTATCGGCAATCGACAGCCGCTTGCCATCCACCCACAGCCAGTCTGACCCAGTCGGCGGCACCCAGACTTGATTGCGGAACGATGCCAAGGTCTTGGGTCCGATAACACCATCAGCGTCGAGACCACACGACTCCTGATAGACAAACACCTGTTTGATGAAGTCATCGGTGTCGATCGACGCCGTAATGCCAGCCGACTGTAGATCAGTCTGACTCGGCCAATCAGTGGCAAGCTTGTGCTGCCACACGACGTTCTGACCCCGCGCTCGTTCAATCTGGGTTTGTGTAATCGCCATCAATTTCTGAACTCCCGACCCCCAAAGATGGTGTCCATGAGATAGACAAACAAATCCGGGTCTCTATCAAACAGCGTATGCGGGTCACCCACGAAGGCAACGGTAGACTCAACGAACATATCACGAGCGCTGACCTCGGCCACGCGATTCACATATCTGTTGTGTTCTGAGCCCGTCTTATCCTCTGTTGGGATGTAGACACCGTCAGTGCCCCAGATAGGCCGATCCGCCCGCCATTTGATGATCGTCTCAATATCGCTGGACCGGATTTCGAGGTCCTCCAGGATCTTACGGAGCTTCGCTTCTGGCGCGTCACGCAACTGTTTTTCCAGCGCCACAGACGGCGTCCCGTCGTCCATCGTTTGCCGTCGCATCATTGTAAATGGGTCGACCGTATCGACCAGACGCCGAATAGTGGACTGGCTCAAATCCGCGGGTCTAATGTCCGCGGCGTCACGATCGTAAAACTCTTCAAGCCGCCGCCTGACCATTTCATCTTGATCGTAAATCTTAGTCGCCCACTCACGGATAAGCGTCGCACTAACGGTGTTACCACCATCCACCGAAAAATTGGAAATCAACAGCTTATTATCAGGCGAAGTCCACGCGGTCACTTGACCGACCACCGGTTCCGGTACCGCCGCTTTGAATTCATCAGTCGCCCCAACGTCACGGACGAACCGTAATTCCACCGGCTGGAACTGTTGATAAGGAGTCTCACGGATGACCCCAAGTGTCTCCTTAACCTCCGCCTCCGACTCAACCGGGACGTCTCGCAATTCGACCCCGTAAGTCTTCTGATATTCCTTAACGACATCCTCCATCTCTAGTTGGGCACGGTCGAAGACAGTCTGGCCTGGCGCGAACAACTCAGGCTCGTCTTCGTACATTTTCTCCATATCTTCAAGCGTCACATGCTGGATCAAGGGCGACGTCCAGCAACGACATTGCGGGTGACTCTTGGTCGAAAGCGGATAACGACCCCCGTCATCCAGCAGGTCAACAATATCGTGTTCCGTATTATCCAGCGCCAGACAAATCGCGCAAGTCCGCTGTTCGTAGCTATGCGAGTGCCAGCGGACCTTCGTTATCCCTTGCGCTTGATAGCCTTTGAGCTGCGAGAGCGTGTAGGCATTCGCGCTCTCAGTCCGGGTAATCCGCTGGATCTTCCAAACTTGTTGCTCGTACAGCTTCTTCAACTCGGCCCGCAGCGCCTTGCGATCCGGGATCGCCTCCTCTAATCGTGCACGCTCCTTCTTGATGATCTCGTTCGCAATGGCAGTCGGGTTCTTAGCGGCGGCACCCGGTCGGCTCAGCGCCTCCAGGATCTCCTCCTTGAGGTCCTGGCGCGTGATCGTCTTGACCTTCTGGAGCGCTGTGTCCCTCAGCCGGCTCAACATCGCCTGCTCTTCCAACGTATCGATAACCTGCGCGTTGCGTTTCTTACCATTCCCGTTCGATAGGTCCGCCTTCTCCCGCCCCGCCACGTATAGACCGTTGAACGCCGACATGAATGCGTCTGCATCCATGTGTTGTACCTGCTTACGCGCTCCTTCGGCTAGATGCTCATACATGACATCGCCGGTAATAGGGAGCCCACGGTCCAGCGCTTCCTCGATCTTTGCCCACACGGCATCGAACGCCTGTTCCCACCCGTCAACCGCCGTATTCTCAAGCTGCTTGATATAGCGCTTTGCATCGGCCGGGAGCTTGGATTTCCAGAGGGCCCGCTGCCAATCCTCGCGTGATTCATAATTGGTGGGGTCTTCATGGTGGGGATCATGAATGCGAGTGTCCCGCCGGGCCGCCGAGTGATATGGATGCCCGGCATCGCACGCGATAGCTCTGGCCTCGTATGGGTTAGGACCGTGATCGACGAAAGGGACTACGGGCGGTGCCACCACCTCCGTTCCCGTCGCCCAACAACGAAGAGGTACTGAGCCGCGACGACCCGTTATCGGACTTCTGCCTCCGGAAGGCTCGCAAGAACGCAGCCTCGGCGTCCCCATCTGCAGCGATCTCGTCGGGCATCGCGTCAAACATTTGTTCGACGTCAGACTTCGGTAGAATATCCTCTTCTATTAGGATGGCTTCGAGAGTCTGGATATCCGGGTCAGGATATCCCTGTGATTCCAGATAAATCTGGAGGTCCTGCCACGCAGCCGCCGGGTCCGCAAACAGGGCGTCTTTGAACGTTTTGCCGGCCGCCTGAGTCCAGAACGGGTCATCCGACCTACCCGTCCGGAACAACTCCAACGCGCCCTCTACCTCCCCAACGTCCCAGTTGCCCAGACGATGTTGGTCCTGTCGCCAGTCCAGCTTGGGTGGCCGGTCCAACATAGGGTTCCGCCTAACGGGAGCCTCGCCAGTGGCCTGTTGGGGCATGGGCGCTACTGGACCAGGTTGGCCCCCAGGAGCCACGGAAGGTACCGTCCCGGGCCTCGGAGGGGGCTGGGTGGCAGGCGGGCCACCCGGTTGGCCAGGAGCAGGAGCGACGGGTTGGCCGCCCTGGGTCTGCTCGTATTGTTCGACAGTCGTGCCGGACGGCTGGATGCCAGTCGGCCCCTGACCTGCCGGTCCAAGCGCCTTCTGATATTTCTGCCGTTCGCTAGCTTCGAACGTCTCCTCCTCCAGCGACGCCTTTAGCTCGTCCTCGAACTTCCGGTTGACGAACGACATCAACGTCTTCTTCGAGAACTTAACGCCAATCCGCGTCAACGAGTCAGCCGCAGAAATGAGGTCTCTGTCGACGTTCGGGTCAAGCGGCTTGTCCCAAGCGCACACCGGCACGATGAAGCGCCTGTCGTTCTCGATTTCCTGAGCGGTTCGCCGGATCCGGACGCGATGTGATAGTTCGGCCTTCGTCGGCTTAACGAAGTCGTTGATCTCGCTGACAGGGCGGAAGAACTTCTTGTAGATCCACTTCGATTCGAACCAGTTGCGCATCGTGAGCAGGCGCTGCAAAAAGACTTGCAACCCGGCGACGGCACTTGCATACGTGATCTCGCCGCTTACGAAGCTCTTGCTCACGCCAAGACCGACGAGCTTCATACGCTCAAGCGCTTCCCATTCGCGGCCGATCCACATGGCGCGGTCAGTCGTGCCGAAAGCTTCGAATTGAACACCAAAATGGTAGCAATTGGCAGTCGCCAGATGGTACACAAGGTATGTGTGCGAACCTGAGACCGTGAGATTATACACGGGCTTGTCATTAGTCACGAGCGCAACATGACCTACCCGGAATAATTCAGCCATCCCCTGATCACGCGGGGAGATCAAAAAATCCCCAGTCTTAATCTGCGCGGATGTCAATTCAATCGTCGCAAGTATGTCGCGCTTACATACAATACGTGTGGCTGAACCTCCAGGCACACTGCGGACGACGGGCCATTTGTGATTATGCGTAGCTCGGATCATACGCCCGGCGACTTCGATCTCCGTCACTTCCGACGGCGTACCCTCGCACCATGCAGCTTCGACGACCTGTGTAACCCCGTTCTGGTCAATGACCTCGTCACCGGCCTTCATTTGCTCGATAGGCCGCGTAGTACCATCCACAAGCGTTACTGGCGTACCCTCCACAAAACAAATGAAGCTGTGAGGATCGAGTTCTGCCTGGGCGAGCAATTCAAGTAAACGGCGCTCGTGTTCAGGACCCGGGATCCATCCTGTTTGTGGATTTCCAATCTTGGCGATCTTTATCGGGCTTGAGTTTGCAGTCGTCAATCCCCCTTGTACCGTGTATGTATGATCACCAGACACTGTCAGATTATACGTCGGTACGCAATCACCAACTCGTCTCGTCTTTCGTACGAGAACATAAATATAGTTCTCGTCAGACCAAGCCTTAGATCCACCGCCTTTGCGCGTGTCACCATGATCAATCGGTTCTACATCTAGACCCCAGATCAACTTTGCGAGCACACGAGCGTCGCGGCCGGTGGACGATAGGATCCAACGATCGCTCCATTCATCGTTGTCAGACGGGGAGAACGAGATGGAGCCCAACACACCTAGTTGCGCCAGGATAAGTCTGACCTGATATGCCAACACACGCGATGTAGTCAATGCGGTCACTTGTTGCGTGCTCTTTATCATACCGAAATGGCCATCGCCCCGATAGTAACCGCGGATTAGTTCCTCCTTCAGATACAACGGCCACCGCATAACCTCTTCAGACAGGCATTTATTGTTTGCGCCGACCCCACCGTGTCTCTTACACCATTCGGCAAACCACAAATCATCGACACGCGTGACAGATACAGTCGACTTACCTTCACGGCCGGATTCAAAGCACTTCGTCCCTGGCTTCGATGGGTCTCTACGGCCGTGCAGGTTCAGTCCTATCTGCTTGCCGCAAGATACAGCATCTTGCACCCACGTATCGTATTCGCTCAGACTGAATGTCATGGACACGGAATTATCCGGCCTAGATTTGCCACCGAGGACATAATTGCCACCCTCGGCTACGTAATACCCAAGCAGCCGTGCCTGTTCTGGCCGAATTTCTGTCCTTATCTCGTCAAATCCCCTTGGTATCACCAGATAGTCACCGCGCAAAATCTCATCAGCTCGCAGTTCGCGTGCAGGCTCCCACGACGACGGCGCACGCACCTTCGGGTCTGATGAATACACCTTCCAGTCGATTCCCGCGTCGGCAGTCATGCGGCCTGTCTTTGGATCCCTCGCATGGCCGCATTTCGTGTCATGGCCGTTCACGAATGCGTTCCTATAACCACGGCCATTGTATTGCACCGGCTGCCCACAGCCACAAGCGCAAGATCTAGCAGACGCCCACACGGGAAACTTGTGGCCAGGTGTACAGAATATCTTCTCGCTACCGAGGGCCGTGATCTCTACAAGCCCGTCGTCGGAAGGCGGCTCCTCCCACGCGTCCTCCACGGTCTGAGCAACGCCATTACCGCTGATAACGCGATCGCCTTGTTTTAGATCCTCAATGGGCTTTACGCCGTCCGGTGTCATCACCTGCGTGCCAGCAACAAAGCAGTGACGGCGTGCAGTCGCGAGCGACACGTTGGCGACTGCATCTTCTAGCATCATGACACGCCACAACCGACTGATAATGCTGGTGCCCCGCACGTCGTATGGGTGGAGCTTCCGCGCCAACAACGTGCAGTTCAAGTTGTCGAGCGGGATGTTCTGCCGGGAGAGCAGCCGACCCAACAACTCCGGCGGCATCTGCTCGCGTACCTTCTGGAGCAGCGGATCACCTGACGATAGGATCGCGCGCAGTCGCTGGTCCGGGATCATTTCGATAATCGGGTCCATCCGGATGAATGGCGCGTCGACGACTTCGATCTGATCTGGATTGTGGACCGTCACGTAGTCCCAACGGTGCTTGTCACCGTTATAGAATGCGTGGGGGATCGCCTCTCCAACGACAAAAAATTCGCGGGTAAGATACGGGAGCAGCGCGAGGAATTCGGTCTCCTCACACATCGATTCGAAGTGATCGCGGACCTCGCCATCTACGCCCTCACCCGTGAGCTGGAAGTCCGACCACGGCATCTCCGCGAATAAGTCGATGCAAGAACCGATCACGGGATCCAATTTGTGGAAGAGTCGCCAGTATCGATTGGCGAGGATTCGATGGACCGGATAACTCTGGCGATCAGGGCTTGCGAACTCAGGGGCATATGGTGTCTGCGGCGTGATCGACGTACCGGCGCCAAAATTCGTACCGCCTGGCACCACCTGACCCAACTTACGAAACGGCGAAGCGGACGCGCCATTCTTACGGAAATCCTCCTCTAGAAGCCTAGATCGTTGTAACTCTGGGTCCGTGCTGACAAGCTGCGGCAGGAATTGTTCAAACCTGGCGTTGATGGCTTCGATCTGAGAAGATGACAGACCGTGCGCCGATTCACCACTGTATGGACTACTTGCCGCTTGCCGGTGTGGATCCCCTGGGCCGCCAGGTATGATGAGGCTCATTTAATATCCGAGTTTAGCAATAGACAGACGAAAGCGGTTCACCGGTTTGCCAGACGGCGACTATCCCGTCTTGTGACAGACGGGACATGGCTCAAAAACATCGTCCTCGTCAGCGTACTCGGTCCCGTCTGAGTCGATCTCTACCCGAACGTCGACCTCGTGGCCGGGCACAAGATAGAAGATGTAGCCGCCGTCGACCGGTTGCGTGAGGGTCGCGTCCTGGCGGGCCAGCCGCTCGAAGTAGTCGGCGGCCCCCCGAAGCGCCTGCGCGACCTCCCCCATCGTCTTGGCGCCGTCGCACAGCCACTTAACGTGGTCGCTATGCTGCGCCGGCATCTTCCGGGCCGCCAACTTGACCTCGCCGTTCTCGGGGTCGCACTTCGCACCTATTTCGTGATCGTCGTTCATCTCACCGCCCTCCGCTTCTCCGCCAAGATCTGTCCGACCGTTCGACGCCGTCTCTTGTACCGCAGGTAGCCCACGAGTGTCACGTACAGCGCCACGCCCAAGAGGGTCAGCCCCGATAATTCGAGGAAAATGATCATCACCTCGCCTCCCCATCACGGCAGCTTGATGCCCGGGTCCGTCTCGGGCTCGTCGGTGACGTCTGGCAGCGTCTCGTCGAGAAGCTCGAACGCTTCGACCGCAGGATTCAGCTTCACCCGAAGCGCATCGAACACATCCTCCGCGCAGGCATCGCAGAGGGCAAGGGGATGGACGATCTCCTCGTCGACCCTAGCGCCGCAGACCCCGCATGTGTAGGGCTGCTCGCTCACACCGCCCTCCTGCCCAGCCAGCTTACCCCATCCGCGTCCTTGCCGGTCTCGGCATAGGCGGCGCGCTCGTGCTCGGAATCACGGTAGGGGTCGCCACCGCGCAACCAGGCGGTCGCGAAATTGGGGAGCTGCCAGCCGCCCCCGCTCCACCAGAGCGAAAGGCCCAGCCATAGGTTCGCTGTCACCCCGTAGACCACCGCACCGAGCACCAATGAAAGGAGCATCGCGTCCTCAACCTGCCGGACATGAACGTGCTCATGCTGCTGGATGCTGGTCCAGGGCTCGCCCGCGGCTGCCCGGTCGTTCTCCTGGTAGATGATGCCGCGCCCCAATGTCGTCGAGTAGCGCCACCGCCGCGCCGCCCAGTCGCGCCAGACGGCCGTCAAGACGCCGGTCGGTTCCCAGCGGAGGTTGCGCGCGGCACCCGCGAGCGCGAGAAGCAAGACCCATCCCCACCCGACCGTCAGGCTCCATGGAGCTGCGAAGAGGAAAAGGAGGTATCGCCCCATTCGTGAACCCCGATTCGTCATTCCTTCTCCAGGATATCGACCAGCAGCGCCGACGGGGCGAGATCGGCCTTCCTTGTCATCATGATCTTAGCGGTCTGGGTGATCTTGTGGGCGACGACCCACTCGACGAACTGGCCGAGGAACGCATCTCCCTTCAGGTCGATCGCTTGCGCGAGCATCTTCAGGTACTCCTCGGCTTCCCGTTGGTCCACGTCACGCCCGCTCTTCATGAATGCTTCTCGAAATCGACCGTCACTGCAGCCCGCTTGCGGTATTCGGCCACGATCAGGTCAGCCTGATCGGCAGCACGAACGATTTGATCCTCACTAAGCGCTAGCGACGGTATGTACGCGCATATCGCCCGCACCCAGACCTCCGCATCCGACAGTGGACTCGCGCCCCCAGCCCATGGGACGAAGTTCTTCATTGCATGAGCCCCAGCACCCGCGCCATCGACCGGACAGTCGCGAGAAAGATGTCGTCCTTGACGCGTTGTTCCGCGGGCAGCTCGTCGTACTCGACGAAGCAAGGGTGTTCCTTCTTGTCCGGATCCTTGACGGGCCCGTACCGCCACCCCTCCGCTCGCTTCTGCGCGAGCCAACCTTCATGACTATTGCGGGGCGTCTGCTCGGGATTGAGCGCGGCCTTGACTCCGTTGATCGCGCTCGACCGCTGCCAAGCGGGCGCCTCTTCCCAGATCGGCTGGCTCTCGTCGCCGATCGCCTGGCAATACGCTCGATTGGCCATGTGGGCGGCGCACGCGCACGCCTCGACGGCCCGCTCATAGTCTTGCGTGATATCCATCTAATCAGTCTCCCTGGTTGGTACCGCTTGGACGAGCGCGCCACCATCTTGCGCGACTGTTACCTGCTCTATTGTCCTGAGCACATGTCCTTGTGAATGGATAGTAACGCCGGCTGGTAACACGCACGGGTGGCATTCCGCATTGACAAACACGTCAGTATGTGGATGACACGTGTGCTCATCATGCCCGCACTTCGGCCGACCGAACATCCGGTGGTACCGACTCCGCATCCAGAGCCAAAACGTGCGGAGGAACGGGACGACCATCAAGATGGCGAACAGCTCCTCATGACAGAAATGGCAGCCCATCACCAGCTATCTCTTTCCTCTTCGAACACCTGATCAGGCTCAATCCTGAGTACCCGCCAGATCTGTTGCCTACGTGTTTGCAAACGGCAGAGAGTCTCATCGCCCACGCCAACATGCGCAGCGATTAACATGAGTAAATCGACCACCAGCGACCGCCACATCCAACGGGGTTCGTCCACGCGGCTCAATTGAATCCTCCAAGGTGCTGGCGGCGATCGTGCAATTCCGCGCTCGTCCGCAGCACTTCCTCGTTGAGCTGGTCGAGCGAACAGGCCAGGCGAGCGACGACCCGGATGGCGACGCCCACGGCTTCGTGGAGCCGCTCGACGTCCGCGATGACGACGTCAAGCCCTCGCTTGAGATCGAAGAACCGCTTCACAATACCGATCATAATTCGATACTCTGCAACACCTGCTTTATGAGGTCTGCCGCTTGTCGGAGCTTCGATTTTTGTTCATCGGTTAGGCTATCCACCTCGCCTATCTCGAATAAAGTATCTAGCTCAGCAGTCGTCTCGATCAATTGCCATTCATCCCAGAATGGCGAGATACCGGCATATCTGACATCCTCGTCCTCAGGCGGTCTCGGAATACCCCGGTCTCCACGTTGCTCGTCCACGTCAGTGTGGACGTTGGGGTCAGAGAGACGATTGTCCACTCCCTGCGCGATAATCTCGCGCATCGACACTACCGACACGAAGCCGGCAGTAGGTTGGATATTATGGCCAGCCGGGTCGTCCTTATCGAAGGGGCTCTCGTCCTCGGCAAGCGGGACGCCTTGTTCGTAGGGCTGCTGAGCCTGACGTCGGCCAAGATGTAGGTCGGGATCCTCCCATTGATTGAAGCTCTGATAAGCGTCGTTCCGCTCCTCGTGGACCGAAGGGTTAAGCGCCCGATCCCGCCCCGATGGAGTGTTGAGATCCGAATGCTTGTCGACCATCTTGCCCGCCCCCTCCGTGCTCTTGTCCTTCTCCTCCAACGGACTCTTGGGCCGCTTGCGCGGACTTCTCAGCAGATCCGTCATCCCCATTCCGACCCGCGCCAAGCCCAACTCCGCCATCGATAGACTGGCCCATCGCTCGTCTACTAATTCGGTGCCCGACCAGCCGAACTCCGCTTCCCGTTCTTCTATGTCGGACTCGTCTTCCCCTTCGACCTTCCGGGGCCAGGGGAAGTCGTGTTCGCTCTCGGCACCCGGGTTGGAGATACCGTCACCCGAGTCAGCAGGCGTCCATGGATATGCTGCAGGAGCATCCTGAGCGTCCTCGCCACGACCTCGCGCTTCACCTTCAGCGCCGGGGCCTTGGACTTCGTCGGTCCGTTTTGATAAACCGTCGGGATTCTCGTGCGGGTCGGTTAGGATATCAACGGCACCTGTCCTAACATGGATGCCTTGTTCGATTAACGCTGAAGAGAAGGAATACCGGTCGGAATCACTCATCGAGGAAGTGATCTCCTGGAAGTCATGTTGAGTCAACAGACCTTCATCATCCGCACGCTCCGTCGCCGTCGCAATGGCCTGTCCAAGGTCAGCCCGCTTCTCGATGAACGGTCGCAAGCTTTCAGCAGCCTCGCGCACCGGCCGGGCAAGCGGGTCAGGAAGGAGTGCCTGCACAAAATTACCAATACCAACGATATGACGCCTATCCATACCGACTTCCTCCACTATTAGACGACCTTGATCAGACTCGCCAACAACCTGCACATGGATGGCCGCGCCGTCGATATTAGCGACGCCAACCACGCCCAAATGGCCCATCCGTCTCACGAGCGTTTCTTACTTTGAGACTTAGGATGCAGAGCATCCACGATATTCCTAGCGAAGAAATCTGACCGCATGCCTCTACGCGACATATATTACCCCGACCTTCCAAGATCATTCTATAATACCGTGAATCGGACACCTTTCTTCATGAGATCCGGTAGGCCCTCGCCACCGTATGCCTCTTCAAGATCCAACGTCATCTGTTCGAACTTATCCGCCTGTTCCTCAGGATCCGCTTCGGGGTTGCCGAGTTCCTCTGATAGGATATCGTGTACCGCCGCATGTTGATCATATGAATATGTGACCTTCGGGAGTTCATTCTTGATACGGTCCACCGTGGCTTTCGGGATTCTCGGCGGCTTCCTAGGCTTGGGCTTGGATTTAAGCGCGGGAAGGTCCAACTCATTGACCATCTTCTGGGCTAAGTCTTTTCTGGTCTTATCGAGCTTGCCCATATCGAAATCAGGTGATTTGAAACTCTTGATATCAGCGGGCCACACATAGGATTCCACGAACCGCTCCACCCATTTTTTGCTATCGGCTCTAGATAATGACTGGGTCAGATCCTTGACTTGCATATCAGACATCGACACAACGAACCCCGTGCCCTCCAACGAGTCGTTGAATTCTTTAAGGGCAGAACCAACAGTATCCGCAGAAAGTGGAACTTTCCCAGATGATAATGTCACAGGCGCTTTTGGTATTGTCGACTGTCCAGGTATAGGTTCCGCTGGTTGTATGTCACTTGGTTCTTTTCCTGGTCCGGTGGGCTTTTTCTTGGTCCCTGGATGATCCTTAACGTACTGCTGTTGCTCAGTAGGCGACATCTTGGACCACCAGTCATCCCCCTGAGCCACAATACCCAGATTAACAAGCAGATAACGATCCCGATCCATCATTACCACCTCTTCACCTTCACTATGCCGTTGGTCGCCCCGAAGTTATGCGACCGCGACGGCTGACCATCAGGCCCGATCCACGTATCGCCAGCCCCGTATCCGGGGATTCCACCACCCGCCTGTATACCCATCGGCGCGAAGGCGCCGGCAGCCGGCGATGGCACAACCGTCCAATGTCTCATCGCGGGTACCGCGGCACCACCACCCCATTGTTCAGCGCCTGCCTGCTCGCGGCGCAGACGATCTTTACGGCCCATCTTGGTCGGATCATCCGACATCGCGAGCTGAATTTGCTTGTGGACGCCGACAACAACCTGCGCAACGTCGTCCGAGTCATATCCACGTCTCTTACCCTTATTCGGGTTGAACACGCGCTTCAAATCGGGCGAACGTGAAAGTTTGACGAGCTCATAAATAGCGACACCCTGAGGCGAGAGCTTATCAGGCGTCGTGCCGAGCTTCAGAGCACCGTGGTCGTCGAACGACATCCGGTCTTCCGGCTCCGGCGGCAATAACTTGATACGCCCCATGTATGACTCAGCTTTGAAACTCACGAAATCAGCGGCCGTAATACTCTCCTGGTCAGCCGGCACACCAGTGGCCCTGATGCTCTGGATCAGCGAGCTGCTGTTCCACCGGTCGAACGTGACCCGTGAAATCTTGAAGTTCTCTTTGAGTTGTTTGACGATCTCGACCACGGACTCGAACCAGACGGTCCGCTTCGGCTTCTCTTGTGGCAGGATCCTCAGCACCCAGTCATAGACGGTAAGCAGGATACGACGCCGCTTATCTCGACTGCCCGGGTCTGGCTCCACTTCCACCCATACCGGGTATCCCATGGCTCCGGCAAAACTATCACGCGTCTCACCCGCGTCGAAACAGATGAATCGCGGCACTTCAGGGCTTATAATCGAGTCGACGAACTCGACACCGACGTATTGTCGACCGAAAGCATCCTCAGGATAGACGGTTTTGAATTCAACACTAGGCAACAACTTCGGTTCTATCGATTTCGCAAAACGCGGCACATCTTCAATAAGCGGTGTCACGGTCAATGGTGGGTTAGCACCGAAATCGCGTTCGGCTTGGATCGGATCCTCCGCGTATTCCTCAGCGAAAGCCTCCTTAGGCAACTGAGGGTTGAAATCCCAGGTCGCCATCTTGAGCGCTAGCACGTTCGCAAGCTCGCCACTCTTACCCAACAACGTCATCATCTTGTCGTCCATACTAATGGGCGTGGACGTGGCAAACTTGGCGCCGAACAGGATCTTAGGCAATCGCCGTACTTCAGCCGCACGACGAACCGTCTTGAGCGACAACGTCATGACCCGCCAGACTTCGTCAGCGGAGCGCTTCGATTCGGTCGTATCAAAACGCGCCAACTCATCGACGAACGCGGCAATACGGGTCGCTCCAGCCAATGACGCGGAATTCGAATGCAACGACTGGAACGAAATACCAATCAACCCGTTCTCCACGGATTTAGTGAGTTCCTTATATTCCCATGGTCTTTGGCCAGTCGATGGTTGCGATCGTGCTAGCTCTTTTATTTTGGTGACATATCTGCGAAACCATTGGCTATCACCGCGGAACCCCGTGTAGTAGTCCCAGATGGTCCGCTCGGCCTGCGTGGCACTGACAGCCAGGAACGCCACGTCGAACGTGGTCATTGGCGCCTGGCCAAGCAGACGCGCTAAGGCGTCTCTTTGCCAACCGGCCATACATGCCAGCCGGTGCTCCAAATAAGTAGCAAAGATACCGATACTGGCGCTCTTGCCTCCTCGTCCACCCACGCAGGCCAACAAGATGCTATAGTCGATCAACAACCCATCAGTCAGAAACTCGTTGCGCGTTCCACGACATTTAGGACACACATAATCGCGTTGTCCAACCTGCCATTCAAACAGGACTTCATCCTCCAATTCAGTCCGGCTTTTGCCCCAACAACGACCCGGTCCTTCAGAATGCGGATCCACAGGGTTGCAGATGGGACATCGAATCTGACAGAGGTCACGCAGGAGCTGATACTGGCCCCAATGGGCGTAAACTTCCGGGAAATTCAGGAAACGGGGATCCGCGACCCACTGGATAATATTAGTGGCAACCGACAGATCGAACTCGGCGACCTGCGCGGGGTCAACACCGCCGAGTATAGCCTGACGGGCGGCAAGAAATGCTTCACTCTTGCCAGCGATGACCTCTGACCACATGCCCCGACGCGACATATATTACTATGGCTTCCTGGTAGTACCGTGTGGCACCCACCCCTTCCACCCAGGCCCAGATGGCTTGATAAGATCAAAAAGACTTTCTATCAATTCCCTCTCTATGTCTTTAATCTCCCATTGCTGTTCATAAGATACCTTACCAAATGCCAAATCGCTTATATTGCTCGTGATAGCCTGAACAACGTCACCCTCCACGTTCAATAAGTTGCCTTTGGCTTTCGGGTGTTGGTACTTCTCAGCGACGCTCAGCATATCTTTGATGATTTTTTGTGACTGGAATTTCACCTGTGGAAATCGCTTTGTCAACCCGTCGACAGTGCTGGAGACATCAGAGGATATACGCTGTGTCACTTCAGACGATAAACCTGCACCCGGTTCCCCGCCACCGCTTGGTTCTTTTCCTGGTCCTCCTGTTGGCTGCTTCTTAGTCCCTGGATGATCCTTGACGTACTGCTGTTGCTCAGTAGGCGACATCTTGGACCACCAATCGTCTCCCTGAGCCACAATATTCAGACTGGCAAGAAGATGACGACCCTGCCGAGCCGTCTTCATGTTAGCACCCAATTCCTCACTGCAGCCCTCACATCCCCGCTGCCGCCAATCTGGCCATTCCTTGTCAGCCCTCGCGGTAGAAATAGGTTCAGAATCGTCCAGATCCGCGCAGTCCTCGTGGTATCGATCGAAGTTGTCCCAGTCGATAAAGAAGGCGATGGTCTCTCCGCGGTCTTTCAATTCTCGGATCTGATGTCGGCTCATCGGTTCATCGCCCTCACAATCCAAAATTATGGACAGTCGCCGTTTTACACTCCTCGTACAAACCGTCCACCACCCGCAGCAACATCTGCCGGATTTCACCGTCGTACCACGCGAGCGTCTTGGGATCCGTGAGATCCCGCTCCGTCAACACCTTCTTGATGCCCGCCAATCCCTCACCTAACCGATGGGCCGTTTGCGTGGCGTACAGGTCAATCGCAAAACTCATGACCTCCATGACGAAGTCACGGTCACGGATGAACTTGTCCATCGACCCGACGATGACGCCAATCCCCAACGTCGCTTCTTTGAGCGTCCGCACGTCATCGCTCGTCAGACCAGCCGCATTCCCGGCCGACACACCCGTTTTATCGAACAGAACAGCGAAGATTTTCTGCCACTTCTCGAAGTTCCCCTGAAGCTTCTCGTAGTTATCCCGTTTGGTAGCAAGGACACGCGACAGAACCTGCGTGTCACCGGCTTCCCGGTGCACGACCCTAGGAAACGCCCGCTTGTTCAACTCATGGACAAGCGTCCTCTCCATGTGCACATGATTCGTGAAATGCCCGGTCAGGTTCGATGCATAGACGGTCCTATAATCGAGGCCACGATCTGCGATTGCCATATTCAGATAATCGGCGAGCTTCCTGTAGCTTTGATTCTCCTCGAATCGCATCCGGTACAAGACCTCAGCAGCGTCAGGACATTCACGCGTCAATTGACAAATTTTACACTGTGGTTCGAATACAGCGAGACCCGTCTCAGCTTCGACCGCCTCCGTGTCTACCGCCTGCATGCCCCGACGCGACATATATTACCTCTTCCTGACACCAGTCGGAACCCCCGCTCCGTCACGGTCCATCAATGCACCTTTATCTTCTGGAGACTTTGCGCCGTCGCGACGTCAATAGGCGAGATTTCACTGACCACATGAAGGCCAGCCCGCTGAGCGCGAGCCGCATCATATCGCCGCCGCAGCTCAGCAACAGCATCACGATAGATGTCCTCCATGTCATCAGGGCATTTCGTGAAACTCGATGGGCGGACTTTGAGCCACGAAATCCAGCCGATATCATAAACGGGCACCAACGTGGTAGCACGACCCGGCCCATGAACACTGTGAGTCGTGGATGTCAGCAAGACCACCGGCTCAGAGACAACGATGTAGCCGCGAGCGTCTTCCAACGGCATATCCTCATCATCGACTGAACACTCACCGACGATTTGGCGACCGCATTGCTCGGTGACTGCCAGCAGGGTTCTCCTGTGTTCAGACATCCAGCAACTCCCTTTCGCGGGCAGCCGCGATAGCGGCGTGTGCAACACCCGGGTACTTGCGCTTCAACGCCAGCACGACGTCCAGATCGGCGTAACCCTCGCTCAACATAGCCTCGATTTCGTGGAGTAGCTGATCGACGCCTGGCCGATCAGCCCGTCGGCCCTCGACTTTGTAGGTGCCGGGCGGTGAAAACGGTTCGGGATCGTCGTGCCATTGGCAGGCGGGGCAGACCTGGCCGTATTGATCAACACTGAGCGGCCCTTCGCACATGGGACACGCCTCGTACTGAGCGCGCCTGGCCTTCCGAAGCGTCTCGCGCGGCACAACGACCTGCTTGCCATCGACCTCGACTTCGAAGCTGGTCCCGTCCTCGAACACATCACGCACGACCGTCCCGCTCGTCCCCGAATCGATCAGGTAGCTGGGGCCGCCGCGTGTACGGTTCCGGAACGACTTGGAGAACTCGACCGACTGGCCGGCCGTGAAATCGTCGTCCTTGCGGGTCTCGTTGTGCTCGGCGGGTTGGCCGTCACCTTCGCGCGCGCTCGTCCGATCGCCTCCGGCACGACATGGACTGCACCATCCGCGAGTGCCAGGTTGATCTGGTCGAGGAGCCGACGGGTTGGGCTGGCCGGTCACCGGACTGATGATCGGGTAGGACTTCCCGCACTTGGGGCACTCGACCTGCTCGCTTTGGGCGTGGCGCTGGATCTCCTGTTCGATGGCGGCCAGCAGTCTTGGGTCACCGCCGACCGACGGGAAGGCCCGTCCCTGCTTGTCGAGCAGGCCGGTGAAGTCGCACGCCTGGCACTTGGGCTCGTCTGGCTCCCAAGCCCGGCGTACTGCAGCACCCGACCTCGGCCCGTACGTCCCCTTCCCAACCGTCTCGTACCTGGGGCTCGACGGGCTCGGCGCCCCGCACAGCTCGCAATCGCCGTCCTGACCGGCGTACCCGTCGCACTCCAGGTGGTAGTAGCGGGCACGCCGCTCGTCCGCGTCGAAGATGTACTGCCACCGACCCGTCGCCGTCTGGAGGACATCCTCACCGAGCATCGGCCAGGAGGCGCCCGCTTGGGCCTGCATGCGACTCCTGAGCTTCGGATAATGACTACCACTGCCACAGACAGAACATTGTTTGCCGCCGTCTGGACCCTCAACTGGCTGCCATTCGGATTCACACCGTGCGCAGACTTCAGCCACATCGGAATACCAACATTGAGAGCATCCTTCGGGTCTGTAACCTGGTGCCCCACATTTCGGACAGGAGGCGCCCGCCTGGGCCTGTTTCAGTGGAATTCTACGAAAGTCATCCATGATCCCCCGGCCATCCTGCGATAGCCTCTTGCCGCACCCTCCACAGATCAGACGAACGCCATCCACTAGGCACCCCGCATCTTCACCGATTGGGTAGTCCTCATCACATTGCGGGCAAACAGCTATATCCCCACCGCAGTAAGGACACTTGACATCCGAGATGCGGTCGCCACCCTGAGCTTGGTGCTTCCCCGTTCCCAGCGCGCTCGACATGAACGAACTGGCCAACCAGTCGAGGTGCTGGTCACACGCGGCAGCCGGCGCCCACGAGCCGTACGCGATCGTCTGGGTCGAGAGTTGGCCACAGGAGACGCACGGCTCGCCCGACGACGGTTCAATAATCAAGTTCCGCTTGAACTCTTCGAGCGACACGTTCGGCTCGGCTCGCCGCTTGCTCTGCCCACGCCGTCCAGCCCCAGCGCCATACATCGGACTCTCCGCACCGCATGCCTCACACTTCCCACTTCGCTTGTTCTCATAGGCGTCACAGTCCAAGTGCAGGTAGAGACCTTGCTGCTCATCGGGAAGGTAGACAAGCTGCCACCGACCGGTCGGCGTCTCCTCTACACCATACGGGAACTCTCGGCCCTGTCCTTCGACGTGCCGGAGGGTCTCGCGGTCACGGTCAACCGACACCTTCGACTCCGGCACCACGTCGGTCCGGCCATCCAGGAACTCGACCCGGTAAGTTCCGTCCCACGCGTTGTTGCCAGTCGGCTCATGGACCTGTTCGACCACACGGGCCGGTTCGCCCGCAACTGTCACGCGAGCGCCCTGATCGAACCGCTGGGCGCGACGCCCTTTCCGTGCGCCCCCAAACCCGCAATCTTTGCACGGAAACGTCACGTCGAGCTTGTCACCCCCGCACTGCGGGCAGCGACCGGTCTGCCGAGCCGTCCGACCCGTCTTGCGCCGCAAAACCTCTTCGGCCTTCCGATATTCGACGGGTGTTTTCTCATAGCACTCGTCGCAGACAGCCCCGATGTACATGACCTCGTGACTACCGGTTGGACGCGGGCAAGCACGTTCGTGGTCACATTTGCTCGATTCGCAGTTGCAACGACCCGCCTGAGCTGTCTTCGTCCCGGTCCACTCGGCCAAAGCGGCAGCCTTCGCCTGCGTCATCTGATAGCAGTCGGTGCAGAGCGGCAATCCCCTGAGGTATGCGCCCCCATAGTCGGCCCAGACGGTCGCGACTGGACCACCGCCACACACGCCGCACCATTGGTCATCGGACCCAGGTTCGCGGAATTGCGCACGGAGAATCCGCCTTCCCCAGAACGAATTAATCGTCCGACCGCCTTTCACGTATTCGCCCGACCACTGCTCGAATTCTTGGGTCGCGGCGTCAAACATGCCGATTAGATCTGGCCGTTCGCGCTGGATGAAACCACGAAAACGCTCGATCTCCTCCGCCGTCAAAGCACCCGGATCGAATTCGCCCTGTTCCAGCACTTCAACCAAACCGGGCATCTCATCGTCGAACGGCTCATCCGATTGCGCCGATTGCGCCGTCTTCGACGCCACCGCAAACATGCCGCGGTTGTAGCGATCTTGATTCTTCAACGCTTCATCCATCGACAGAAAGAAACCACGCTCCTCCACAGTCAACGGCGGCGCAAACATACCGCCACGTGGGTCAATCTTCTGTTTGAACGTACGGGGCCGGATGATTTCGTCAACAAGCGACTGCGCCATGATTCGCGGCACACCGTCGACGACCATGACAGACGGTTCAAGCAACTGTCCGCTCCGGATCATCACCGGGATCTCGGTCTCGACCCGACAACCCGAAGCCGTCACGATCTTGGCCGAGATGATGATTTGGGCGTCGGCTTCGATGGCCGGGGTATCCTCGTCCCGCGTAGCCGTTCGAATACCCCGATATACGAGCTGCGGCGGCAGCGGCCAGATGAATTGGCCGAGAAAATCAGAGACCAGGCTGATCGCCTGTTGGGGTACTCGTCTCCTGTCGGCGGCTGGATCCTGGTTGCCCGGCAACATATGACTCGTCGCAAACCCATCTGCCATCTTCTGAAGTCTCGCAAGACGACGAGCAACACGTGATTCACGATCGAATGGATTCATCATGGCATCCTATCTTCTGAAGCAGCCACGCAAATACCCAAACTAGCAAGCAAACGGTTATCCTGTCGGATACCCATTTTTAGCAATTCTGCGAATTCCTCTGGCGTGCCCACCAGGCGGTCCGCTGCCGATTTAACCCGGTTTTGGATTTCCACAAACCGTGGGTCCTGCTCAGGATCCGTCCCGGCCCGATCACATTCATCAAGCATAGCGTTTAGGTCGGCGATTGCCCGCTTGTGGTCTGCAACGGCCTGTGGATCCGGGTCCTCTCCAAATGTGACCATATTATCCGGTCCGACTCGATACGGTTGGGCTTCCCGTTCTTGGAAAGCGACCCTGATGTTCTTGGCTCCGTCTTCACGCAAAGGATGTTCACCTTGCTCGGCCCCTCGTGGACCCATCCAACGGATCACGATCATGCCAGCACGTACTTCGATGACCTCGCCCGTCGCGCCAGGCATAATAGTCGCGCCATTCGGAACTTCGAATTGATCGACCGCCACCACCTTCTGACCGACTTCGATCCCTGCCAGAGAATCCACCTGAGCCGACCTTGACGTCATATGTCGATCAAAGCACACAGGATGGACAGATGCAATTGGTGCCGCGATACCCGGCATACCACCCGCTTCCCCATCTTCTGCAGGTTCTTGCCCCTTCTCCAACAGGTCACGGTCGACGTAAATGGCAGCTTGCGGGTGACTGTCAAATGCAACGCCCACCATGAAACCTTGAACGCCTACTACTTTGCCATTATCACCTTGTCGGAGGCCGAGGATCGTATCCTTGATCGATACATCATCCCCAACTTCGAATTCAGGCCCCTCCTCTTGTTCCTGTCCCTGCGCCTGGAATTCAACGGTGCTAGAGACCTGCGCCAGCCGTTCAAGAAATTGGCGAGCGCGAACCCGGAGCTTACTCAGCTTTTTCTTGGCACCGCTGAAGGGGTCAGCCGCCTTGAGCAGATCCTGGATCGGCATATCGACCTTCCGGACCTTCATCTGGTTGTCCGGGTCGAGAAGTAGAAGAGCGCCCCAGCGGTGGTGCCCGTCCAACACATAGCCATCCTTGGAGACAATGATCGGCGACTTGGACGGGTCATATGTGCCGGCCGCCACCCCCTCGATCATTTGCTTCATGTTGGCGGTATCGAGCTGCGCCTGCGTCGCCTTCAATTCGCCGACGTGCGCGGTCCCCTCCTCGACCTTAACGCCTTGCGCAGCCAGCGATTCGAGGAACCGGGGAATCGCCTCGTCGGAGAGCTGCGGCATTTCACCTCGCGGGATCCCCAGGTTCTGCTCGCAGATGGGTGGGTTGATATTACAGAGGTTCGCCGACTCCTTGATCGATGCTTCCAGCGTCTTGGCTACCTCCTCGGCGTTCTCACCCTCGACCCGAAGTTTATACTGTTTGAGGTCAGTACCAGCCGGCAAATCAATCGGACCCACCTCCAGCTCGCCACCAGGCGGCACACGCGCGGGAAACTCTTGGGGAAGTGCCGCATATGGTTTGTCGGACGGCGCAGATTCACCCGGCCCACGTTTTGTCGGCTTCTTGGTCGTCTTAGGATGTTGCTGAACGTATTTCTCCTGTTCCTGCGGGGACATCTGCGACCACCAATCCTGAGCCAACCGAACGGATGGGTCCCCCGGGGCTTTCGCTTGTCCTCCCTTGCCCTCTGATGGGAGAATAACTATCTTGGTATTAACACCCATTAGCGCACTCCTACGAGAGGCTAGATACTCGGGGGTTTCAATACGCCAGACGCGCCAGGCACCTGCCGCCCCAGAAACGCAATTCTCTGCTTCCCATTTGGAACCATGCTGATGCCCGCACGTCCTGCCCGTGTCATCTCTGGCTTCCCAATGGATATCAACATCGATATCGGCCGAACGACCAGCATTCATATATAATCGATGCAACACCTGGAGAGCCTGCTCTTCCGTCAACTCGGGTGACTGTTCCTTGACCTTCGCGAGCCATCCGCTACATTGCCGGCAAGTCACTTCATCCGAAAGCGTTTTGCGCCCGCAGACAAAGCAAGGCTCGTCCGGCCACCCGACCAGCATGACGCCACAATAAGGGCAGTTAGGTGTCCGACCCTTCAGCGCACCACCGCACTGGGGGCACGAGACGGTCCGCTGGGCTTGCCGGACCTCGACATACAAACGAGCAGCCGTCCTCGGCTCACCGGGCAGCGGGACCTCCACGACCTCCCCGTCTTCGATCACGTTGCCGAACACGACATCAATATGTTCGGCCACCCATTCGGCTGCGGGAGGGTTCTGGAAGGCACCCTGGTCCGGCAGGTATGCAATTGTGCAGTGTGGAGTAAAATCGTAGTTCTCGCGAACCGGGATGCCCTCATCCTTCAACGCGCGCACGAGATCGGTCCGGAGGGCCGCGAGCCCGTTGCCCGTCATCGTCAGAACGGTCGGGTATACACCGTCGCTCGAATCGAATTGTGCCATCCCGGTCGCCCGCAGCGTCACCGGACCCCACTCTCGGCAGACGCGCGTGGCAATCTCGGCCACAAGGTCCCGGCCATCCTGGTCGGGTGGCGTGTCGAAGCAACAAAGCGTAACATGAAGCTGGCCGGGTTCTTCCGCCCCTTCGATCCCGTCAATAATCTCGCCCGCGAGATCAAGTGGGACCATGAACGCGAGCATCGAGGTGTTGCCATACTCATTCGCACCTGCACGCGTCATCTGTGACGGCGTGGGCTCTGGCAGGTCCTGCGCCCGATCGTGCGTCACATCGTAGCCGAATTCACGCGACCAGTTCTCGTCCAGGTAGTCATCAGATACGACACGCTCTGGGATCTCGCGATCTTTCCATCGCTCTTCTTGATCCCTGCGACGCTCAGTCGTGCCATGCGGGTCGTCTTGACGCTGCGCAACCGGCGTATGTCTCGCGGTGTCCATACGCCCCGCCCTCCATCAGATGGTAGCGGCTGAATCGGAACCCGTACCCTCTGCGCATCCACACATCTCACAGCCGTCTTCATGATGAGCGGAACCGGGATGCCCGCAGTCACATGAATCGGTCGCCGCCTCCGTCACCGTGCGCAATAAATCATGGGTCTGCTGTTGCGCGACTTTGTTGCCACAATTTGGACACCGGCCGCGATTCGCCATCGCCTCCAACATCGAAATCGTGACGCCGCATTTGTTACATTGGCCGCTTTGGGCTTTCTGCTTCTTCCATTCGCCACCACCCGTCTCATCTGGCGTGGGGGCACCCGATGACTCCGGACCGGCCGATGGGATCTCAGAGACAGTCAACTGAGCGTTAGCATCGAAACCATCCGGCAAAATCATTCCAGCATCCAACTCTGCCCCGCAGCGCGGGCAGTACTCCACCTCGTGCTGCCAATCCATCTCAGCCGTACGCCAGCCGCAGCCGAGACATTCAACGTCTTTCGCGATGTCTGCTCTCCTACGTGCGAACTTGATGTCCGTCGCCCCACAGTCAGGACAACCGGGTTCACTTTCATCCGAAACGAAATCGTCGCGTGAGGCGAACCAGCCGCACTGTCGACATTCCGCCATGCCGGATTCGAGCTGCGCATGACGACGGTCGCCCCCATATTGATCCGACCAACTCTGATGACAGTCACGGCATTTGAATCTAATTTCCGTCGTTTCGACTTTGATGTTGCTGGAGCGGCAATACGGGCAGTAATCCGTGGCCTGCGCCCGTACCAACCCGCCGAACCCCACGTGATCACCGAGCCCGATTCCATGAGATTCACAGAAGCCGCCTACGACTTCGATAACCGCTGAAGTCTTTGGGTAGCCCCAGCGACCCAGGTTATCCGGCTGGATATCATGGATGATCTTGCCAATTCGATGATCGCGACGGATGAAGACAAGATCGAATGGGAATTTCACACCGCCGACGTGAAAAGTCTCGTGACGTTCAGAGGGGCCGTCAGGATGCAAGAACAGCATGCCGGCCATAGGATGCAGCATATTATGCCGCGAAAGCCCGATCGCCCGCTTGCGAGGCGACACCACCAATTCAGCCGTGATCTCAGCCAGAGGACTGGGATCACCCGGATGATAGAACCACACGGCCATATGCGCGACGCCAGGGTCAGGTCGGACCCATGATTGCGCGATACGGGATCCCTTTTTCACGACCTGACGCAAACGACGGCCACCACAATATGGACATGGCTGGCCCGGATAATCAATATTGAACTTCTTGTCCTCCCCGCAGTCAACGCAGTAATACCGGGGCTCACCCGGCCATTCCTGCGCGGTATGCAGCCCCATCCGGTTGGCTACCCGCCTCGCCACGTCCGGGTCAGCTTTCGTCGGGTTCCGCGGATCGAAAGTCATCTCTGTTGCTCCGATTTGGACTTTTTGGCCCTGGCAAGCCGCTCCTTACGTGTCGTCTCATACAGGGCCGACAAATCAATCCCCTGTTCAGGCACGTCAGCTTCCCGCTGGTCCTGTTGACGGACTGTCTGCCTGGACACTCTATATTCTTCGGCTTGCTGACGCCGTGCTTCGATTCTTTGCCGACGCTGCTCACGAGATATCAGCTTGACTGCCGCCATCGCGTCGGCATCCCGCTTTTCCAATCGGTCGATCGTCGCCTGCAACGCGGTCGTCGACTCTGAGTCGACGTCACAGATCCGGATTTTGCCCGCGTTCCTCAGTTGTTTGAGCTGGAGATCGTGGTTCGCTTCCTCCTCACTTCCGTAGTGAGAAGACAAAGCGACCTTCGCGCCTGGAGCCAGAACGAAACTAGGCAGCGATATACGAGTACCCGACGTATTTATGATGGCCAGCGCCACGTTATTCCTTCTTACGCGACGGCTTTGACGCCTCGGGCGCCTTCGCCTTCAAGCTCCTGCGGTATTCCAATATCTTCTGAATACGTGTCTCCTCAGGGTCCGTCTCGTTGAAGAGTGGGCCAAGATTCGCGGCCTTGGGATCAAATTCACGCTCGAACAGCTTCATGCGGCCCTGTTCGACGTGTTGTTTCACGTCTTCATTGACTTTGGCTGCTTCGACATCGGGAGATCCATCAGGCATCCGGAAGAGGAACCTGACTGATTTTTGCGAGTGCGGCGGGAAGCCGACCGCACGCACGATCTCCCCGGCGGCATTGCGGATCTTGACAGACACGAATTGCGCCGAAGTATTTTCGAGTGTCCAATCTCTCGCCATGATCCTCTCTCCTACTCCGTCGCTTCTGCCGGCGCTACTTGGGGCGCCGCAGCCTCGCTAGACATGAACGATACTTCCGCGATACCAGCGTCAATATCCAAATCGTCTACCACGATATCAGACACTGTTCCCCAGTTCTTCGTAGACGCCTGACCCACATCCTTCTCGTTGGAGATCTCGCGCAGCACAAACGAGCGAATCTGCATCTTGATGTCTTCGCCTGACAACATATCGACAGTCTCAGGCTCCCACGAAATCGTCCATTTCACCCGGTCACCATCACTCCGCTCGTTCGATTTCTCGAACGTCATGCCCGCCGCAGCCGGCGGCATCCCGATCGGTTGAGCCTGTTTGCGCCGTGCATCACGTGTATCCTCAAACGTCTCAGCACCAGTCGGGGTGTCATCAACAGTGACCGGGGCGGATAGAGGAGCGTCGGGCTTCTGGCCCGCGCGGCTGGCGTCGTAGTCGACGTCGACGTCATAGCCCCCGCACTTCGGACATTTCGGCTCCATCGAAGACGTCTTGAACGACTTGCCGCATTCCTGACACTTCACCTTCATCTTCTCGGCGGTCTGACGGGTTGCGCCAATATGCCAACGCGGGCTTGTCAATATCGCAGTAGGTATCCGGCGCGAGCGGTCTTCGTCATCCCATTTGACCGTCATGTATCCGTCATCCGATACCGCCTGGACGACACCCTCATGCGGGGGGTTCGCCATGTCGCCATCCCACCGGATCCGCGTGCCCGGTTGAACATCGGGTGTTGGTTTCCCGAAAATATCAACTGGCTGGCCAATCCGGTCTGCCTGCCGGGTCGTATCGTCAGCATCCAGGTAGTCAGCATACCCGGCCATCAAGCGGGCGCCGAAGATGCTGGAGACGTCCTCGCTCCCGCACGACGGGCATTTCCATTCGTCGTCGGCCGTGACCTCCCATTTGTTCCCGCAGGCCGAACACTTGACGGTCGAGGACTGGTCAGCGGACGAAGGGTCGGAGTAGGGCTTGTAATCTTCGCGGGCGAGCTGCCGCATCCCCATCGATGCGCTGAGCGGCGTCGTCGAGGTCTCGGCCCACGCCTGGCCCTCTTGCTCGAACTCGTCGCCAACCCCGTACGCGTCGTCCCGCTGACACTCCTGGTCGCCCGCCCCCGAGCAACCTGCTTGCTCGCATAGTCCGCAGAGCTTGCCGTCCATCGAGACATCGAAGCAGTCGCGGCACGGGCAGTCCGTGTAGCCCGACTGGGCGCGACGGCCTGTACTCTCCCAGCCGAGATTTGGCTCTGGGGGGAGCCGGGGACAGTCGCCTGCATGGCCGTGTCCCGCAGGGAAACCGCAATCGGGACAGTCGCCTGGTGCCAATGGTGGATCGGGTGGATACCTCCGGCTTGGGTCGGGCATGTCCTCGGGCCATTTCAACCCGGGGAACATCTCATCATCACCCTGGGCGCGACGGCTCGCCCGGTCGTACCCGCCCACTGCCGGGTGACATGGGCAGCGGCAGGGCCATTCACACGCGTCCAGCGCCTTCTCCAGGCCCGACTCGGGGCCATCATACGTGTGGCAGGGGCACGAGCAGTCCCCCTCGCACGAGTCGATCGCGTCCGACAGCTTCGACGCGTGTCTTGATGCGCCCATCGGACCCGGTGTCCCCACACCCGTCTCGACGGGCGCGTCGGCGGGCGGCGCTCCTGAAGGCGTCTTCCGCTTGGGCTTGTAGCCGAACTCGTCACCCCGCTCGGGTCCTTCCTCGCCCGTGTCAGCCGTCTGGTGGCAACCGGGCCCCGAACACTTCTCCAGATCGCTCGCGTACTCCTCGAACAGGGGATCGCCCCCTACCGTCTCGTCGACCCCCGCCATCGCTTCGGCGTCGTATCCACACGAGTTGCACGTGCCAGTACCGGGCGACCATTCGGGCTGGCCGGCGCTGCAGAGCGGGCACTCCTCGCCGTTTTCATCGTTCCAGTCGGGCTGCGCCCGACGAACTGCTTGCACGAGTTGTTGCTGGGTCTGCTGAGGTGCTTGCGCCTGTTGAGGTTGCTGAGGTTGAGTCTTGGTCAGACCGAGATCGTTGAGCTGTTGGTGAACAAGTAAGAGATCATCTACCCCATCAGCTTCTACTTCACGACTGAACTTACCGTCTGCATCCCATACTTCCTTCGTCTTCGTCCGATTGTTACCCGCGGCCGGTTTTTCGGTCGACGGGGACATCGGCTCAGGCGCGGGTTCGACGGGATTCTGTTGTGACGTTTTGCGGCCCGCCGTCGCCTGACCGGTTGGGTTAGGGTTCTTAGTCCGCCGCTGGAGAATGATTTCAATTTGCCGCTCCGACATATTTTGGATAGCCGCATCGGACCAGCCAAGACTACGGAGTTGTTGTTCTTCCTGAGTTGTCTGGGCGTCTCTCATCCGGCTGCTGCAACACTCGCAGTCGGGTTGACCGCAGTCACATTCACAGGCCGCCGTCTTATCACCGCATCGGTGCTTGCCGCCACAAACGCCGCACATTACTTCGCCGCAGCCAGAACAAGTCCATTCAGGCCGATCTTCGAAGTATTCGATGCCGCAGACCGGACAAGTCTCAGACTGTGCATGACGACTCGCCGAGTGATCGGCGTCAGCATGCTGGGGGTCATTGAAACATTGATAACACAGTGTCCCTTCGCAAATTGGACAAACAATGGCATTCGACGAACCACAGATTTCACATGACATGTCAGCGTGCGACTGGAAATGCTGTCGATCGAGCCAGCAGTCTCCACAGAGGAATGCCTGACATGATTCACATTGCTGACCATGCGGCTCATCGCATATTTCACAAGCGGCAGTCACCTGCGCCCGACGACTCGCATAAGCTCGGTCCGGGTGACCCTCAGGCAGTGCTCGCCTGGCCGCCGATGGTTGGCCCGTTCCCGGCACCGCTTCATCGGCAACTGGATAGCCACCAGGTGGTGACTCGCGTGTCACCGGAGGAGCATCGGCTTCCTTTTCATCATCTTGTTCAAACCATCTGCAGGCAGCAGCTTCGAATTCATCCTGAGTACCTTCATAGCCACACTGCTTGCAAACATGCGTTTTGTCGCCTGGCATGGGCAAATCGCCATAGCCACGCGGGTCCTGTATATGAAAGTCCTCGGATTCACATTGCGGGCACATATGGGTTAGTGGCTTCTGATAAACCTGAGCCGACCTAGCTTGTTTGCGGATTACCGGCTCCCAGCACGACTCACAAATATAATCATCGGCGTCCGTGCCAACGCGTGGGTCATACGCAAGCTCACCAGGTTTGCCACAGACACCACATGCTACATCGGGCGGCGTACCATCCGCTGGTTGGAAATCTAAGTCCAATCCAGCCGACCTAACTAGTTGATTCACAGCCGCGTAGAGTCGCTCATGTGCTGCCATCCGGATCAGATCTCTGCCGATCTGTTCGGCAGCCGGCCGATGCATCGCCTGTCTGGCAGCAGCATGACGCACTTCAGCCGCCCCCGAGAACTTGTCATCCGATATGCGGACTACCCCAGCCTGTGGCTTCTTGGGCGCCATGATGTTCACTCCGCGGTTGAATACGTGAGGTGGCCGCGCAACGCCTGTCTGATCTGCGCCTTCTTGCTGGATGACTCGATGCTAGGATCGAAAACAGCGGGTTCGTCGTCAGAGGAGTGACGACCGGGGTCGGTATCCGGCAGATTGACACCGGATTGATCGTCGGCCGGGTGCTGCTGCTTGATCTTCCCTCCCGCTTCCAGCGAGCTGACGTCGTCTTCCGTCACTCCTTCGCCCATGTTGTCGTCGGGCTCGGAGGTACCAGACTGGTCCTGCGCGGGGTGGCTGTCCGGGATGCTGGAGGGCTCCAACGACTCGACGTCCTCCTGGCTCGACTCGGGGCCGAGCGGCTGCTTGGCCTTGGGCGGCTTGACCGCATCGTCCTGCTGGGCGGAGACCGACGGGTCGAACTGGCCACGTCGGCCCTCCCGCCCCATCTCCTGGACCCTGGCGACGACCGCATCGACGTCGACGTTGTCGTACTTGGGTGCCTCGCTGTCGATCACCCGCCAGACCGCTTCCTTCCAGTCGGTCGGTTGCTGGCCGGCGAGCCCATCGAGAAGTTCGCGAGCGACCTCGTCGACGAAGGGATCGTCGGCCTGAGCGCGTCGACCTTCCTCTTGCAAGGTGTCGAGGCCACCGCACGACTGGCACTCCATGTACTCGGTACCGTCCTCCCCGGTCGTCCGCTTGAACTTCGACATCCGCCCGCACGATGAGCACATCACGAGACCGGCGTCCGGATCGTCGGCTTGCCCCTCCACTACCTTGGCAAAGTAGTCGATCGCGGCCGTCATCTTGCGAAGCGGCCAGGCCATCGGGGGGATCTCGGCACCCGTCAGCTCGACCTGGTCGCGACCCCCACGGTTCACGATGGCGAGCTGGTACCCGCGGGTCGCGATCCGCTTGCCCGCGAGAAGGGCGTCCTCGACGCGGGCACGTGAGACGAGCAAGCCCGACCCGCCCCGCGTGCTCGCCTGCATGAACCGTTGCCAGTTGTTGTGCGCGCGGCACGCGCAGCACCGGCAATCCGTCGAGATGCCAGCGTGCTCGCACTCGCACCAGCCAGGCTGATCGGTGCCGTCCGGATCACACGGCTCGTGCTGGAACCCGCAAGCCTGACATGTCTCCGCGTTGTCCTGCGCGTCCCGGTCCATCTCGTCCTCCGGCTCGTCTTCTCGGATGTCGTAGAACTCGCGCCACTCGGCCTCGACTGCGGGCTCGCCATCCGCGGCGGCCGTGTCGCTCGGACCAACGATCCCTTGGGCCTCCCGCCTGACCTCTTCCATGAAGCCGAACAGCTCCGACTTGATCCGGTTGACCTGCGCGAGCGAAAGGGCCACGCGCGATCCGTTGACCCGCCGGTTCAGCTCGGCGGCGATCTGCTCGGCCTCCTCGAACGTCATGCCGCGCTTGCGCGCCTCCGCCCGGACCGACTTGACCAGCTTGACCGACGCCTTCCCGGCCCACGGCTCGTGTCCCTCGCGAAGCTCCTCGGGCGCGTTCTCCCGCATATGTCGGTTGACGACCTCCTCAATGTCTTCCGCCAATTCCTCATCGGCCGACTCATCCTGCGCCTGCTTGGCGGTCCACCAATCGAACAGATCAGCTTTCAGTCCGCGGGCCTGCACAGGCGAAAAAGCGGCAGGCCGACCACCGAAACGGCGCCGCAACTCCGCCGCTATGACGGCACGTCGCCGGCCCTTCGCTCGGAGTTCAGCGTCATCGACCGCAACACCATGGGCATCCGGCTGCTGCTCGTTGATCTCCGGCGCGCCAAGTGAATCGGCACGACGCGCTTTCACGTCGACCGCGTCTTCACCGGCTTCCTCGTTGACGTCCGGGTGCCACGCTTGCTCACCAGCGTCACCGGCGTCACCGGCTCGACGACGGCCCATCGATTCCTTCTTCTTATTGAACATCGACCACGCGAGTGCGAAGGGGTTGTCGATCTCCGGGTGCTTCTTCATTTTTTCGACCGTCTTTTCCATGCCAGGCGGCGCCTTGGCTTCCGAATCGAACTCCTGTTCGGAAGCTTTGCACTTGTCACATACTACCGCATCTTCGTTCTGCGGCACGGGCTCAGGTGTGAGGTTGTCGGACGGCTCGCCACAGAAATCACACGTGCCATCTTGCAGACCGGCGCGCTTGTTGACCTGGTAGAGCAGAATCTGCCTGGCCGTCCGGCTCTGTCGATCATCGCCGGCCAAGCCATATTCGGCCACCAAACGATCGTAATCAGATTGACTGTGAATCTGCCGGGCAAGACGTCGTAGACTGCCGAGCCCGACGCCGTTATTCAGCATCCGGTCGAACAGTACAAACGCCGCAGTTTTGCTTGTCTCGCGCCCGACGTCAGCACGTAGACGCTCGATGGCCGCGATAGTCAAAACACCTGTTTTGTCGTGCTCCCATATCTTTCGCAGTCGCAGGGCTGCACGCCTCAAACCCGTATCGCCCGGAGCAGCACTACTGGCAAATGACGCCGATTCCATCGCGTCGAATTTCGATACGATCGGCGTCGCATCAGTGAAGAACTGCCGCCTGCTCAGTTCAGCGGTCTTTCTCTTCAAACGTTCGACGGCGGGCGCATCAGTCTGTGCGGCATCCGAGCGCGCCAACATGGCGTCAGCACGCTGTTCGGACCGCGCCAGTAATCGTTGGCCGAGTTCCGAGTTGAAGAGACGGTCGAAGTTGGTACCCGAGCTACCGTGAAACACACGATGGGAAGTCGTAGTCCTAGACACGCGCGGCCCTCCAATCAGCAGACCTCGTATAGCTATTGGCTTTCGCCGGCCGCCAAGTCGCGCGTGAGCGGACTTTGGGTAGTAACTTCGTATTTTAACAGGAAATGGGGCCCAACACAATAGGGTGCGTAAATATCTCGGGAGACTGGGGTCTAATGGGTTTTCCGGACGCCCTCGCCCAATTAATCTCGATCGTCATCCCGTCAGAAATACGGGGGCCGAATATCCACAGTTCATCGCATGCCGAAACATAGCGTAAACTACATGTCAACGCTTCAGCTCTCACGGCCTCGTCGGCATCGTCATCCCAGAGACCAGTTATGTGAGGGGCAAACGGGACATAACCGCGTTCGAGCACCTGGCGACAATACTGCCGGGCCATCTCGACATTGGAGAGAATGGTTTCGTTTCCGACGGGTCGAAGAGGAGAGCAGACATAAATTAGAGGAGCGATACTCGTTATCATCCATGAATTCGACGCGTAATCTACGCGACCACCCCCACGTCGTCGAACAGCACGGGTACACGTCGCCGGAACTCGGCGAGCAGTGGACGCATAACCTCCCGCATCTGCGGGTGTGCCGCCTCGGCGGTCCGCAGCTCGAAGATGTGGCGCCACTCGCGCGGGTTCGCGGTGACGACGATCTCGGTCTTCAGCGCGTTGGGCAGGACCGACCGCGCCATCTGTGGTGTGACTCCGTTGTTCAGGAGCCGCAAGTAGGTCTGCTCCGCCTCCCCCAACGCCGTAAGCCACTGCGGATGGACAATCTCTGGCAAGTGCAGGGTCGCATCGATGAACGTGACCTCATTGCCGAACTTGTCCTTGCTGTAGTTGCAGTAGCGGGTGCTCTCCTGCGCGAAGGCGCAGAGCCGGTGCCGCACGATCTCGTGGCTGACTCCCCGGTCCACGACGAACTTGACCGAGATGTCGCCGCCGTGCTCCAGCATCGCGTGGTGCCCCGACTCAACGAGCTTGCGAACGAGCTTCTCGGCGCTGCCCGGAGCGGCCCGATCCTCGCTCTTGTAGCAAGTGCGCGCGGCCAGCTCGATACGCTGGGGCATGAAGCGCCAGCCAGCGATGTCGGGGTACAGGATCTCAAAGCTTGGGGGGATGAGCTTCATGAGGCACCAGATGCCTTTCGTCCACGGATTTCGATCGAGAGCATCGGCCGACCTCGCTACATGAACCCGTTCTTCTCGGCCCACCATTCGAAAACGACAAGATCACCTTCGTGGTTCTTCTCATCGTCGAAGACCTCACTGTCGTCGTGGATGACACTCTTGGGCACCCAGAGTTGATCGCCGCCCCCAAATTCGATCAAGAGCGCCTCGTCGGTCGAGCGAATAGCGGTCGCGTCCGGGATACGGAAGGGAAGCTTGTCGCTCATCGTTGTCCACCTCTCTCTCGTAGTTCCTGATAGAAGGCCCGGAAACCATTTGGTCCTTCAACCGCTTCACGCCCCACCGGCCAGTCCTTACCGCTTGCATAGCTAGCCAGCCAGTACCAAATATCATGGCCCTGGACACTACGAGCTTCATAGCGCGCTCGAATTTTGCCCAGGCAAGCAACCGCCGCCCGTGCATTCTGTCGAGCGTCCAGAAGGTCGAAACGGCGGCCCCGCTCGTCCCGAGCGCTCAACGCACAGTAACCGTCAGGCATCAACTGAAACATTCCGACTTCCCCCCGCGCTCCGCGCCTCCGCCCATCCATCACGGCCTGCGTCCAGGAAGACTCGTGATAAGCGATGGCGGCGAGTAAATAAGGATCGTCTTCCTTGGAGAGGAGGGGATGGTCTGGATCCACAGAGTCGACGAGGATTCGGGCGATGCCTCGCAGATGCCGATGATAAATAGCACGGGGACGTTCCTGATCGGCGAGATGGGATAACCGGGCGAGCCCGAATTCATACATCGCCGAATGCAAAGCTTCGAAGCGCTCTTGAATCTCGCGGGTCTTCCGTTCTTTTTCGGCGACTATATGTGCCCGCTCTGTCTGCCGTGCAATCCGCTCCCGATGAGCTTGGTCAAACCTCCGCTGCCAGTCGTCCGCTTTGTCCACGACGACCCGCCGCCTGTGGACTTCCGCCCGTGCTGCGGGCTCTCTACAGCCGGGCAGAAACATCGCGATCACCAGCCAACTCCGGATAGATGGTTTACCCATAGTCAGCCGTTTTAACACGAGACACAATATGGGTTCAACCCACCATCCCCCTACGTCGTTCGGGCCGCACTTCGTCACCTACGCACGTCCAGCCAGGCCGCACGCGGCGGGCGAAGAGTTCGAGATACGGTCCTGGCGACAGCGACTCAACAATTTCTGAGAAGACTTCGGGTTTCTCCGAGTGCCGTTGGAACGGGGCGAAAAACACCGACCGCACTGAATGCGACAGAACCCGAGGCTTGCCACGCACACCAACGAGGCAGACTTCATGAGACATACGAACAGTCCTGCCCATACCAAAATGCAGCTTATCACCCGGCCTGGGCTCATCAAGATCGTGGGGTACATCGCTACCCTTCGTGGTCTTGATCCAGACGATTTCCGTCTTGGGTGTGAAGCCCCATGCCCGCATCACACGCAGTGCTTCCTCCTGCATCGAGGCCACACGCCACAGGAAGAGCCGACAACCCGGAGCCAATCGCTCCCGAATCGGGAGATGATCCTCTGGCGTGTCACCATCCCAGACTTGGCCGTCTGGAGCCAATGAGTGCGAGCTGAGGAACGAACAAATATCATCAAGTGGCTCCAATCGATAATGCTTCGACGAACCGCGTTTAGGACCTGGCAAATGATCTTTAAACGGCCAAGGTGGGTCTGCCACAAATGTAGTAAACAGAGTCATGTCGGCACTTCCTCAAACCACCACCGTATCGTCAAGTTCCTGTCGACCCGAAACCCGATACCCCACGTGACGACGGCGGGAGTTCATCAGTTGATGCCCAGTGCAACTCTTCTATCTTTTGAGGAATGATTTGGGCTAATCTAGTACCGATCGGCACGGTAACATGTTCGTTTCGGAGATTCCACGTACCCACGAATAACTTCCCACGATAACCGGCGTCGATCACACCTTCCTGTATTTGCAACTTCCAAATACGCACGGTACTCGAACGGCCGACTATACGCGCGAAGAAGCCTGTCGGCAATGCGATCGCGATGTCCAAATGCACATCCATGAATTCGTGTGGCGGGATGATCGTCTCTCGGGAGACGAACAGATCAAAACCGGCATCTTCACCGACGTGGCTCTTCACTGGCATTCGCGCCGTATCAGACAGCAGAACGTACGACGCCGTCATACCTGGCCAGCCCGAATACATCGTTATTCCTCGAACCGCAGGACTTCCGGGACGGGTTCGTTTAGGATACCAACCCATATTCGGCGCGCGATCTCAGCGCGATAACGCCTGAGATGCCGCTGCATACCCAAGACACGTTCATCATGTTTCTCGATTATGAGCGCCGCGATCTGATCGATCATCGTCCCAGGATCGGTAGTGCCGAAGACGATCCCTCGTATTGAATCGTGAACCGCCGTCTTGGACTCGACAGGTCCCCAATCCTTTTTGATCGGTTTGAGCATATCGATCAACAGATTCTCCAGCGGGATACCGGCGAGATCATGTCCTGTCATCGCCTGATTAGACGTTCATCAAAATGGTGTCTTCCGTCTTCGGGCCAGTACCGAGGAATCGCAACGTCCGATATGAAGCCACAAATTCAGCGAGCCATATTTTGGCTTTGTCAGTCAGGCGTCGCGAGTGCCGTATATCGCTGTCCACATAATCCATGAAGTTGATAGAAATGTGGAGGTCATCATCCGTGCGATTGTGGCGGATTGTCTCTTCGACGTTCATCCTGGAGAAGGTAGCAACACGACGTGGCAATTTGGTAACAGACGTGATCTCCATGATCGGTTCAGGGGAACCCGACGACTTCGTCACATCCTCCCACGTCAGTTCTCGTTGATCCGGATACCAATGGCCTGAGTCACCCTCGACGACCGTATGTGGCTCGCCGGCTTGCACGTCCGCCCATGTCAAATGTCGACCGTTCTGGGCCACAAACTTCCTGGAATTGATGCGAATCGGAAAACTACGGAAGTTCAGGATCACGGGCCCTGCATACCGCGGGGCTATGAACAAATCGGACATCGCCTGCGCGACCGTGACCGGCCTACTGGTACATGCAGGATAGAAGAACTGATGATACAGCGAGAGCTGGAAGCCCTGCGCGATCTCGCAAAAGCCAGCCTCTCCATGGTCCAACCGCATCATTATCTCGCGTGGCGTATCACAGAGAAACTCTTGCAACTCCGGGACATCACGGGCAAGCTTGACATCTGACCGCCGCAGGATCCTACGGGCACTCGCGGCGCCACACCCATGACAAGTTGATCCATGTTTCATCGTGCCGTGGTGCCTGACCGGGTTACCAGAGAAATCACATTCGCCACGTTCGTAACCGGCATCGATGCCCTGTAGGATGCCGACAATCGGCGAAATCCCGATCTTCCGCCTCGGTATCCGGCTCTCCTCGATCTCACGGAAGAACGCTGGCAGCTCAATAATAGCACCCGGCCCGAGTAGCAAACGTTCGTGGTGCTCTTGGTAAGCACACGAGTTGAACGTCTGATAGAAGAAGGTACGGCCGTCTTCCAGCACCACCCAATGGCCAGCCTGTGCATGGAACGCGTTGCACGCGAACGTGAAATTATCGGCGTTCGCCGTCACATACGACCCGATCCGACCCTTACCGCTCGAACCAGCTCCTCCATCAAGGAGAAACGTGAGCTTGCCGGGTTTGAACACGAAATTCGTCGTGCTAGGCATGACGGGTAGTCTCCTTCGACCGTCTTTTAAAGGAAGAAAAGCAGCGGGCCGGTCGGATCGGCACAGGGGGGAGATGCCAGAAAACTCGTCCGACCCGCTGCTCCCAGGTATTAGACGCCGGGCGTCGGATGGGTCGAAAATGACACTCCTTGACATAGTGGTCTAGCCATGATAGAGAAGACGGCAATTCAGCCGAGTTGTGGACTCTACAGCCCCGGTGAGGGAGCGCCGGGAAGAAGGGATAACCATGACTTCGCAGCCGGATAACGTCTTATTACTGCCGTTCGCGGACAGGCACCAAAGGACGTTAGAAATTTGGGGGTCCACCGGGACCGAATACATCGTACCAGACGTCGGCTTCTCACCTGATAACTACGAAGGTCATATTGAGCTGGAGGACTGTCACGTCTTCGGCTGCGATACCGATCATTCAAAGTCGATAGCCGAAAACCTCCTGGCCAGGCAGCAGGTAAGAAACATTATAGCCGTGCCGTCGGAACTGCATGATTATTTGCGGTTTTATTCATGTATGGCCGAATACCGTCTCGTACAAACCGTGTGTGTTCTGGTGTCACGTTGCCTGTACCAGACAAAAGCAACAGTCACCTACACCGAATTCAGTCGATTACACGATTGCAGCGAATATTTCTTCAGAAGCCTCCCGAATATCTTAAAGGTCACCGAAATCCAAGCGACAGAATCGCATGATATCCTATCCTACGACGTCAAGGGTTTGGGCACAGCATTCAAGAATCACCGCGAAAAACGACGGCTCGAAGCCGTTGAGCGCACACGTGAATTGGATGGCCGGCCACGATTCAGCAAGCCCATATCGCAACAAGAAGAAAAAGCTATGCGTCTCGCGGCCCATATGACGAATAAAAGGCCGACTTCAATCACCGCCACGGAAGCGAGACTGTTGATAGGGCTCATATCATATCTCGGGGTCGAAAGGTTCAAGACAGGACCGGTCAGTCACGAAGATCTGCTAAGGACCGCTTATTTCGTCAGACGGGAACACTATGAGAAGGCTGTCGCAGGTCTGAAAAGATGGGGCCTGGTCCTCGATGATGGGCCAAACGATATCTGTGAATTCGACTTGTCATCATTGAGGGACGTGTTCCTCCGCCCACGCAAAAGCAGAAAAGGGATGGTTGAATGAGCGCGATACCGATTTATCAGGAATGGGCACTTGAGCCCCTAATCAAGGACAACGCTGATTTGCGAGGGCAAAACTGGGGCGTGTCCACTTTCGCCGCAGTCCCCGCACCACTCATTGCGATGGATGACCTAACAGATTTGGAACTCCGTATCTTCGCTGCCCTTTCAGAACTCGTTGCACCCGGGCAGTCAACACCATTCCTGACTTCCGGTGTGGACTGGGATGATATCGCCAGAACCTGCCAGATCACGATCAGAACAGCAAAGAAAACCATCGCCAGCTTAATGGAACGAGGAATAACCAACTTGACGCCTCCCCGCAAGGCGCCACGCCTAGATCTCGCCGAAGGATTCGATTGGGGGCCCGATAGGACATTCGTTGCATTGCCACGCAATGCCGTTAGCCTACTCGGCTGGATGACGGACCGGGACTTCCGGATGTTCCTGGCACTACGCACGATGGTCGCCGGAGCTATGGTGCGGCATGTAACAATGGCGAAGATATGTGAAATATCGGGGGTTTGCTACCGGGAGGTCCACGGCTGCACCCGATCCATAGACGCGAAACTCCGGACAATGGGAGTTAGATCCCCTAGGACTCTCGGCTTCGCGATAACCGAAGCCGAAGCCCTCCATGGTATCCAACCAAACGGAAGACGGAATCCTGGGCCGGACGCCAGGTGGCATCGAATTGACCTTCGGCCAGTCGCCGTCGCAATTACCCGCGCCAGGGGTATTCGGGACTTCATTTCGGGATTGAAAAGACGAATCAATGGCTCTCAGGTTAGCCAGGGGACAGACAACATTAAAAATATGCACAGATCCCCTAGTTGGAATGTCGTCAGCCCCCTAGTTGGAATGTCGTCAGCCCCCCAGTTAGCTGTCGTCAGCCCCCTAGTTGGAATGCCTCTTGACACGTCGTCCGTCGAGTCGGAGGCATCCGTAGCGCTTTTTCAAAGCGGTAGCGCGGGTATCCCCGCTTCGGACCATAGCGCATTCCATGCCGGTAGCGCGGCTCCGCCGGTAGGACGAGCGGGCGGCCACCCTACTCGATTATTAATCAACCCGGGAGACCACATGATCCAACGAAGGGGGATGCAGGATATTGACCAGGATAAAGATGGCCCCATTATTTCCGCCGTCCCGAAGGCGGAGTCGTCTGGCCACCCCGACCAGGAACCACCCCCTGCTCCTCATATCAACCGGGTTACCAAAGCGCCGATAGCCCTCCGACGTGAATGTTTCGATCTTTGGAGCACCCGATGTAGGGCAATGTGGGAGATGTCAACTGGCCGGCCGGCATCGGATGCACGGACCATATGGGGCTCCCGCGGATATACCGTTGAACAGCCGGGAATTGACGTCATGGACGAGCTGATCCATGCCTGCCAGGCCAACGAGGTGGTGCCGCAGTTCCTGTTCGCCATGGCACCATATCTACTGCCCGGTGAGGACCATCAGCGTCTCCGTGCTATCGCGGATATCCTGCCGATCGTCCAGCAGATCACAGAAGAACAACACGACATCGATGACCTAAAGGTGTTGGTCGGCTGGTTCGATGACGTATGTGCCGCGATTCCCAAGGGTGGTGGCCAGGACGCCGTGGTGCCGAAGGCCGATGATATTCTCAACATCTGTGCAACCTTGTTTGCCGTTGTGCCTGTGGCTTCCGCTAAATGGGGTTCGTGGAACGCATTCTTGCAGGCCAAGATAGCCGTCAAATCGAAATTCGTAACCGACAAGCTCGCTCAGGGCGTCGTCATCAATCACAAGATAAATATTTGGGATCTGCTAGGTCCCAAATGGGAACCCCGGCACGATATCAAGCCACGCCGACAAGACGCTTGGACGGAAATTCGAGCGTTCTTGGGTCTCTCGGACGACGTCAAAATAAGGGAGGGGTTTATCCCGGCAGGTTTCCGGCTCGCTCGATTCCATGAAGCGATGGCAATGAGTTCCTATGAGAAGAAGCGGAATCCAGTGGTCGGCACGATCGCCGACATCGCGACCATCAACAAAGTGTCTTATCTGACCAGGTCAGGAGAAATCATCGCCGCCAGCTTCCATTATATGAACGTCAAGCCGGAGCGCTGTCTAGCCCTGAAGGTCACGCCCGACAACTTCCACGAGTTTCGGGACCATTGGTTCGACGAGCTATCACAGGCCGCGCCGCCGCTGGAACAATATATGAAATATGGGCTATACCCCGAGGACGTCGACCCAACAACTGGCGTCATGAGGATGGCGAATCAGGTATTTCATCCCAAGTGGAGTAGCGTCAAATGAGGGTGTTGTCTGACCAAGAACGTGATCGGATACGAGAACGGCTGATCACGGAATGCCAACAGCAGACAGGGTTCACAGGCCCGAAACACCCAATCCATGGCTGCTCACAGCGATGGACAAACAGGCAGGTAGGAGAGACGCCCGGCTTCGAGATCCCATATCTTGAACGGGCTGATTGCCGGTGCCTCGAACTCTTCATGGTAATGCATCGCCATGCCGATTTCGGCTTTGACGCGGAGCTTTTTAGTCATCGACTCGAAGATGTGAAGCTCGTAGATCGCCAGCCGCTTGACGACTATCTGGCTGATCCAAAACAGGCGTGGGAAGGCAGAGGTCTCTTCATCTTCGGTGGCGGAATCGGCTGCGGTAAAACGACGCTGGCTCATCTGGTGACTAAGCAGTTGTACCTATGGGGTCGTAACAACAGATATGTAGCCGGCGGCTACAAAACTTGGTATATGTTGGCATCCGAGTTTGCCGAACGCGCATGGCGGGGACGCGATGGCTTTAAACAGAAGTTCACATGGGGTGGCGAATTTGGTGAAACCGAAGTGGACCTATGGGACGTCGCGGGCGTTGTCGTGCTCGATGAGTTGGGTCGGGAGGATCGGAATGACGCCAAAACGAAGGCAGGCAGATCAGCATTAGAAGCTCTACTCCGTGATAGGAGTCGTCTGCCCACCATCGTCGTCAGCCATATAGCGCCACCCGACGCGTCCAGTGCCCTGAGTCCACAAATCGCCAGCTTGCTATCGAGGATGACGGTCGTCGAAGTAACGGGTGGTGATCGACGGGCAATAACGGGTAATCCATTCTACGATCGTGGCTGAACACGTCGAATTCGCAGTCGAGCAGCACTTTCTGGCCACTGTGACCCAGCAGTGGCATGAAAAGCATATACGCCTCATAAAGGCGATCGAGCCGGAATATCTACAAGCCCAACCGTATCGCTGGTTCATCCAGAAGCTACAGGATTATGTAGCGAAGCACCACGCCGTCATGCCGTGGGGCTTCGTTGACCTACTAGTCCAACGGGAGTTCCAAGATCCCGATGCACTCGAAGAGATGCGACGTGTAATCTGGCTCATCTATTCGATGCCAATCGAATGGGGGGCGGAAGCAATCGATAACTTCCGCAACTATTTATCATGGCGGATTTATTCGTCGGGGTTTTCGGCGACACGAGACGGCTACCGCAAGAGTCAAGACATGTCGCTCGCGCTTGGCCACGGCCAACAGGCCATCGAGCGGGCGAGAACCCTGCTCGTCGAACCCGAGGTCCACGATCTTGGCGGTGCATTCGAGAAACGGGAAGCCGAATGGATGCTAGAACGTGATAACCCGGGTTTCCGAAACCGATTGCAGCTCGGTATCGACGCCCTCGATGTTCAGCTCAAGATGGAGGAAGGGACGGTCACCGCATTCCTCGCGCCGTTTAAGCGCTACAAGTCGATCGTTCTGAATCACTGTGGTATTGCGGCTCTCGTATCCGGCTTCAACGTATTGCACGTCGTGTATGAAAACACGGTCGAGATGACGCTCGACCGCTACTATAGTCGAATCGGTTCCATACCGCTCGACGATCTTACGGCAATGCGGGTCGACCCGTCCGCATATGCGCAGGCGCGACAGTTCATCAAAAATTTCGACCGATGTCTGGGCAACCGGCTCAAAATCATCCAGGCGGATCCCCAGAGAACAACTGTCGATGATGTCGAGGCACAAATCGAAGTCTTGCGAGTCGAAGAAGGTTTTATCCCTGATGTTTCCGTTTGGGACTACGCGAATATTATAGGCATCCCGCCGCAACGCAGAGCGAGAGAGGATCGACTCAACCAAGAAACCGGTATCCTGATGCTTCGCGAACATGCACGGGATATTAGGCACGATGGCGCTCGCAGGAAGATCGTTGTGACGGCTGTACAGGCGAAGGGCGAAGCGATCGATAAGGAACATCTGGAAGCTTCCGACTACGGTAAGAGCGTCGGTATCCCACAGGCCCTGGACGCCTTGCTCGGCATCATGCAGACCAAGCAGGAACGAAAGGATGGGAAACTCCGGTTCGGCGTACTCGCCTCACGCAACGCGAAACCAACTGACGAAGTAGAAACGACTTGCGATATCTCATGGATGTGCATTGACTTGAACACATGGGCTTGGGTGGTGGACCGCGCAATGGCAGCATTCGAGAAACACGGTATAGGCTGAGCATGCCGTTCGACGTCGCGTCATGGATCCGTAGCCGCTTCCCGCGTGCCAAGTTCACATCCACAGGCTGGGCCCGCATGTGTTGCCCGTTCCATCCAGACTCGACGCCATCATTTGGTATCCACATCGGATCTGGTAATTACGGCTGTCGAGCAGCGTCATGCGGCGCGAAGGGTGGCCTCGTACGACTCATCAAAGAGATCGATGATCTGTCCTGGCGTGAAGCATTCGCGCTCGTCGACCGCCCTAATCCGTTCGATGTCGACGCCGTCGAAGATCCGGCGCCCGCTGTACCGCGCCCGCCGACCCATAATGAGTTGCCCGGATTCCTGACGCCCGTCTCAACGGAACGATTTCCCAGTTATCTCATCGGACGTGGCTTCCATTACGATGACGTGCAACCTTTTGGCTTGCTGTTCGCTGAATCGGGGCCATCGCGTGGTGACCTGTTTTTCCCGTTCTGGGATCTTGACGGCGCCTACAAGACATACAAAATGCGGCGCATGCAGGAGGGCGCGCGATACGCCGACCCCGAATCCGGGCTGGCGTCCAAAATGCTCTACGGCGTTTGGCGGCTGGCTAGCACACGAACTGATCGCGTTTTTGTCGTCGAAGGCCAATTCGATGTTATTCGGATGTGGAGTCTTGGACTGCCAGCGGTTGGCCTATCGACATGTAGAACGACTGCCGCACAAAGGAATCAATTGGCCGAACTACACCACGTCTTTAGTTTGCAGGTGTATATAATGCTGGACGCAGGGGAAATGGAAACGGAATCAGCACACGGGATAGCAGCTTCGTTGTCCTGTCAGGGCATCGCGGCCACAGTCCTTACCGTGCCCGCTGGTATCAAAGACCCCGGCGAGCTAGAATATTCCCATGTGCCACTAATACTTGACGCGTGTAATCAGACGCGGTAAAGTAGGAAGGAGAAAATAAAATTCATGCCCCCGGATGTTCAGCTCAGCAAAGAGAGCGTGGAAGCTGAATTGGTAGACATGACGACGGCCTCCCGGATGTTGGGAATCTCGCGTCAGGCGGTGTATCAACACATTGTACGCGGGCACTTGCAATCCGTGCATCCCGGAGTCGCCAGCTTGGTATGGGTGCGGCAGGTGAAGGTGCTGCAGACCAGACTGGAATCCTATCGTCAGACTGGCAAACCGGGTGGCGTGGATAAGAAGACACGCAAAAAGCTCCACAAGGCGTCTAATGAAGTCAAGCGCGCGATAAACGAAGTCGTGAAGATCCGGGCCGGCCGCAATACCGAGATAAAGTCGCTGAAGGAGATGTATAAGCGACACATCGGTGTCGTCCGCGGCCTAACGCAGAAGAGCAAGTTGCGAAAGCAGAGGAACGAAGAAATCCGCGGTCTGAAGCGCAGTTATCTCACTGAGATAGAGCGCATCAGAGCGTCGATTCGAAAAAACAAACTCTAGACCGAAGGGGGTCTTTAGAGATGACAATCTCGGTGACGACTCTGATCCGCTCCATGCCTGCGGATCTGTCAAAGGACGTCGAACGATTTCAACCACGGATTTGTAAACTCGCAAAGATCGCTGCTGAGGCGACGGGAGAACGGGAGGAGGACATCATCCAGGATTTCCTGGAAAAGCTGTTGGTCGCCAACGGCCGATTTCGCCACCAGAGCCAGCGAACGACCTTCATCGTAGCAGTCGTCCGCAATCTAGCATTCTCGATGATGCGGACGGCCCGCCGCCGGAAGCCGTATCTCCCCACTGACCTCGCTGATCTGACGGTCGACCCCGCGACGGCCAACGACCATACCCACAGATCCTTCATGCTCAAGAAAGCTTCCGAATATATGGCCGAGAACTGGCCACCAGGAGCAATCCGCAAGCTCATATCAGAAGAGGGTAATCCCGCCGAATTGGCAGCACGCTACGGTCTACCCGTATGAAACTGGAGATCGCGGCCCTACGCGATCTCCTGGGTAAAGTCACCAAAGTAGACCACCTCATCCGTATGGAATCTGCGGCTGGTAGACTTGTTGCGACAGCCCGTGACATTGACTGTCGGATTGCCATATCGATTGCCTGCGATGGCGACATGGACCCCATATATCTGAAGGTGGAACCGCTCGTCAAAGCCGTCCAGCTCAGAGCATCGGATATCCCGGCCGATATCACAGCGGACGCCAACACTATACGGGTCCAACACGGGGAGTTTTCGATGAAGCTCCCGATGTCGAAAGACAGCCTGGATCCATTGATCTATTCGCAGCCGCCGAGTCCGATGGCAGGACCACTGAGAGAGGCGATCGCCTCTGCATATGCAGCGACAGAGAACGACGAGAAGCTCGGTGTTCTGTTGTGCTGGTCAAATGGTCGAGCAAGGACGATCGGAGCCGCCCAGGGATTCAGGTTAGTCCATGTGTTCGAATGGTCATGCGAGCCAGGAAGCGGTCGATTCTCGATGTCGAAGCAGGCAGCGGCGCATCTCGTGTCACTCGGCCAAGTAGATAGATGGTGGCTCGAAGATGGTAGGTTATTCGTAGCTTCGCCGTCCGCCGTCCTGCGAATAAATCCCACTCGGGACAATTACCCGAAGTCCGATTTCGTGGGCGAGCTAGCAGGAAGCGATCCTGTCATGATGTGTTGGTTTGACAGACTGAACGTAGAATTCGCGGTGCGGTGCGCGTCATCGGTGCTGGGTGATGATACCAATGTTACGTTGTCGTGCGACCAACGAGCCGGACCTGATGCCGTCATTTTTCGGGTAACCGGCCGGAACTCTATCACTGGTGCATCGGCTTCCGAGGCGTTCCTGGGTCGCACATCGCAGCCGATCGCATGGTCGGGCAAATTAAACGCCGGCGACCTACGGACTAGCCTGGCAAGCAGCCACTCCGAACAGATCTCGGTTATTTTGTCCGATAAGACCGTCAAAATCTCCAATGACCCGTTTATTGGCTTCCTGCGCCTGATGGGTTAACCTCGGCGTCCAATGATTTCGAGGAGGAAGCATGGAGGCAGCGAAGGTCGAACTTACCCAAGAAGTGGCCGACGATATCAACCACATCATGGGAGCATCCAATACCGTAGAACGGTACATCGAGGAAGTCGGCAATTGTTTCAGTACTGTCGACTATGATGACCCAGCATGTCAGAAATGTATCGTACAGGCAGCATGTACAGTCTACCGAGGTGAGAAGCGGCTTGGCCTAGACCGGATCCGTGCAGCGACGTCCATTCCATCAAAGACGGCGTCAGCGGAAGCGAGAGCTATGCTGCTTGGCAGCATCAGCCTCACAGGCCCAGACCCGCAGGTGCCAACCGTGCCGGCGGCCCCGCCGCCACCTCCACCGTCTCCGACAGTAAAAGCGATGGCCCCGTTGCCACCTCCGGTTCCTATGGGTCAGGTAGTACCTATTTCATCTGCGTTGCCCCCGCTGCCCGGTATAGTAAGCCCTATGCCCGTCCCCGCTCCGCCTGGCGCCCCGAACCCCGGCATGAGTGTCGGTATCATACCGGAAGACGGCTCTCCGCCCGCTGGATGGCCGAGTCTCGACCGCGATACACTGGTTCAGGTCTGTCACGAAATCGGCTATACGAAGCAGGATACGAATTTCAAAAAGGAGAAACGGCTTACCACGATGATCCTCGCGAAGCGGCCGGATTGGGCACCGGCACCGAGTCAGCCGACTCCGGGTCCGAGTCCCGTGGTTCCCCATGAACCGACTCGTCCGCCGGCCGAATCGATACCAACGACACCAACAACCGAGTCGGCGCCGCCGGTCACAAATGGTATCGAGTCGCTCGGCTGCACATACGTGATTGAAGGTGATGCAACGTCGATAGGTCACTGGATCGCCGGTCGGTTCGACAGGAAGAAGGTCCAGATAACGGTTGTCTGTCGGGATGTCGGGTGAAAAAACCGACCCGCACTCTTGTCATCAATGGGCCGGCTATCGTTAAGATAGAAAAGCCGGCCAACAAACCCGAGTGCTTCGGGCAATATGAGAACTGTGACGGTCGGTTCTGCGCAGAGTTTCTAAAAGCGTGCAAACGATCTATGGAGAACAGAGATGCCGAACTTTTACCGGATGACAGTTAGGAATCCGTGTCCGGCTTGCGGCGGCACCCATTTTTTCAAATCCGTGCCATTCTATGAAGAGTCAAAAGGGGCGACACTTCAATTGAAGTGCCCGGACACCAACAAACTAGTTCTCGTTACGATACATCCGGATGAAGCCAAGCTCGACCGCACGACGGACCTCCGGTGTGGTTCATGTGGCAAAGCCTTCTATCGGATCCGTGAACAGGGCACGCCAGAGGGTAATCTGATCACCCAATATCTCGAATGCGAGAACGAAGGCTGCGCTCATACAGCTATCCGGCGCATTAGCCTCGCCACCGGCCGCGTCATCCAACAAGCCTGAAAATGTTGGGAGCCAGACGACCAGCTCCTCCCGGCACCGAATTTCTGCTCTGTGATACCCCCAAACGGATCGAATGGTTATTCCGGAGCCTTCGGGATGCCAACAGATACGCGTGGGACGTCGAGACGACCAGCCCCACAGCCCGTGGGGATGACGAAGAGGTCGTCAACACTAGTCACGATGAAAAGATCGTAGGTATTTCGTTCTGTTGGTCATCCCGTGTTGCCGCGTATTTGCCGCTCTACGCCAACAAGGAGGGCGATATCCGGTTATTCCGCCGTGACGCCTTCGATCGTGTAGTTGCAGACCTCAAACGGGAAATGGAGGATCCGTCGAAGGAGCGAGAGACGTGGAACGGTCTGTTTGACGAAGTCCAAATGCATCGCTGCTTTGATATCCACGTCCCAGAAGACGGCGCGGACTGGATGTTGGCTCACCATCTGCTGGATGAAAACCGCCTTGAGTCCACCCACCGTCTGAAAGACTGCATGGCGACGTACGTAGATCCGATGGCAACGGTCTACGAACAAGATCTCCAGAAAGCGCTCGACCAATATGATCCTAACCTCCGCCGGTATTCGATGGTGCCGTTGGAAACCATTTACCCGTATGGCTGCGCTGACGCCTGGGGCACGTGGTCACTAGGGCGTCTGTTTGAACCACGGCTAGTCCGAGAAGACCTGGACCGGTTGTTCTTCGCGACTGTCATGCCATTGAAACACGCGGTCGTCTCGATGCACGTCACGGGATTGCCGGTCGCGGAGGACAAGATCCCTGTTGTCCAGCAGCAGATGACAGCAGAGATCGCGAAGCTCACGCATGATATCCAGTCGACTGCCGGCCACCAGTTCGAACCGGGTTCGCCGGAGCAAGTGTCGCACGTCTTATTTGACCTGTTGAAGCTCCAGCCGCTCGGGCAGCGAGGAGCAAGCGGCTTCTTTTCTACTGACAAAGAGGTCTTAGCGGCTTTAGAGGACGCCCACCCGGTGATCCCATTGGTCCAGCGCTATCGCCGGGTCACGCGGTTGTTCGATATGTATGTGCAGGGGCTCAGCCGGAAACTCGTCGGTAGCAGATACTACCAGAATTTCAAAATCCATGGCACGGTGTCCGGTCGCATGACGGAGCCGTTGATCATGAGCCTACCGAGAGGGGAAAAAGGGGGCGAAATCGTCAAGGGATTGTTTGTGGCTCCGCCGGGTTGGAGCTTCCTATTTCGCGACCTCAGTCAGATTGAACTCAGGGTAGTCGGACATCTTTCGCAAGACCCGATCATGTTGGATGGCTACCGTAACGGTGGCCCTGGTTTCGACCTCCATGTCGCTACTGCGATCAGAATGTTCAATATCCAGATACCGATGGGCGAAGACGCCGCCAAATTCGTGAAGAAGCACTACAAACCGTACCGCTCGATCGCGAAGAATATTAATTTCGGGAGTCTATTCGGGGCTTCGGCTAAGAGGTTGATGACGTTAATCAATCAGGAATTTCCCGAAATGGCGTGCACGTTACAAAAAGCCGAAGAATTCCTGACAACTTACTACAACACCATGAAGGGCCTTCGCGCCCTCATCGATTCGACACACGCGACTGCACGACACAGCGGCTTCGTCACCAATATGTTTGGCCGTAGACGGCGACTTCCGGACGCGCAGATTTATCTGCCTGCTGATCGCTCTGACGAGCGGCCGAGGTCCGGCCCATTGCGCAAATGCTTCGCACGTGAATGCCCGTCACTTACTTATGACCTGAAGGTCGAAGTGGCTGAAGAGACCAGCATGACAACCGATTCGGCTAGGGCACGTCTCCTAGCTGCCAAGAACCCAAAATATCTGAAACCGGGCAAAGAGCGGGCTGCATGTGTTGAGTGTCGGTTATTAGTCCCATGTATGTACAGCCGTGAACGATGGCAGCGGCGCAGCCGCAGGGACGACGCTGATAGACAAAGCTTCTCCTTCATAGTACAATCCTCAGCAGTTGACTATTGTAATCTCGCACTGATGCAGACACTGCGCGAGATAGAGAGACAAGGACTGAAATCCAGGCCGGTTCTGCAGATCCACGATGCTCTTGGTTTCCTAGTACCCAACGAAGAAATCGAGATCATGGCGAGGCTCACAAAGGACCGAATGGAACACGCGTTCCATATGTCCTTGCCGATCGGCTCCGACTTGACGGTCGGCGTATCGTGGGGTGATGAAAACCTCAGGATCCCTGATAAATGCGAACGCTGCGACAAGGCGTTCACAGACCGGGATATCAGTTACCCAGGCGAAGTCACGGTCGGAGAACAGTCAACCTACAAATCGGTGTCGATCAACTGCGCAGCGTGTGGTCACCATTGGGCGCATGACGCCGTCTTCCAAACAACGCTCGACTGATGTTTGTCCCCGCCCCCATAAGACTGCGGCCTACCAGGTTCGATGAAGTGGTCGGCCAAGAGGCCAACGTCCAGATCCTCAAGAACGCCTTGAAATACGGCGGGATAGCTAGCAGCTACGCATTTCATGGCCCACCAGGTGTAGGCAAAACAACTGTAGCCCGTATTCTCGCCGCCGCCCTCAATTGTCGGGTGGCAGACAAACCTTGTGTTGTGTGTGATTCGTGTCAAGATGTCGCGACAGGACGATCCGAACTCGTGATGGAAGTCGATGCCGCCAGCGACCGTGGCGTTGCGATGGTCGAGAATCTCCAACAAATTAGTAGGATCCAAGTCCCGGAGGCCCGATGTAGAGTCTTCATCCTAGATGAAGCACACCAACTCTCGTCCAAAGCATGGGCAGCTTTCTTGAAGGTGATCGAGGAGCCACCGGAACACAACGTCTTCATTTTCGTAACCTCTGACCTTACAGCTATGCCGAAAGCCGTGCGGGGCCGCAGTTCTATTTTCACGTTCCGACCGATCCCACACAGCCAGATCGAAGCTGTGCTGTCGACCTATGACTATGGGCGGCCAATCCCTGACGGTATATTCACATTTATCGCCAGTGTTGCCGCCGGGTCTCTCCGTGATGCCCTAAAACTCACCGAACAGGCTCTTCTGCTCGAAGACTTAACACTTGCCAACGTCCAGGCAATGCTGGGGCTCGATTACACGGCGGTTCGACGGCTGGCGGCCGGGTTAACGGGTGGCCGACTCGACATCTTGCTGGACGCCCTCACTTATGCGGAGAGCATCGGGATGGTATATGAAGAAATCGCCGATATGCTACTCGGCATCGCGCGAGATATCCTGCTGGTGCATGAGGGCTGCGGTGGCCCGGCAGTAAGTGGGCTGGAAGCCGAGGAAGTCAAGACATACGCGGCGCGTATCTCCCACGAAACCGCTTGGCGACTCCTTCACTTCACGGGTGGACTAGTAGAGCGAAGGCGTCCAATACGGCGAAGGATCGACATAGAACTCGCGTATATGAAGTATCTGTTCATGTGAAGTTTGAATGGAATAGGCTGCCGTGTGACCGATGCCGAGGTGACCAGATGATGCGGTTACGCTCGACCGTCCATCATCCTGATGGTACACGGGATGAACGATGGCGATGTCCACAATGCGGCAAAATAGAGAAGCTTCGCATGTCCACTAAGACCTCTGTACACACCATAGAGGAGAAGAAACCGTGAGATTCCCGCCCGTCGTGCTTGCGGAACGCGATGGCCGCCGTAACGTCAAGGTCAACGTACCCGCTGCGCCAGGCGGTGCCGATGAATTCGACCTTCAGCAGGAAATGCGGTTTGGCGATTTTTCGGACCCCGATACCCTTGAACAACACGGCCCGCAAGAATCCTGGTGGGGTTGCCTGTTGACAGACCAGATTTACACCGAGGCACTCTGGAAGGAGACGGTTTACGACGTCTACATGGCGCATCTGCGCACATATTCGATTCACTGCCTACGTGGCCAGGGAATCCGGAGGGCTGACTGTACTAAACAGGACATTCATGATACAATGGTCCGGATGTTCAGCGAGGCGACGCTGGGACCCGTGAGAGATGAACTCGCGCAATACGCGTTCCTCGGCTATATGCAGGAGAAACTCGGTAGCCGCGCGCAAGTGATGGACCTGCACCGCCGTGACAAGCCGGAATACGATCAACGATTCGCTTCTTTCTATGAATCGATGTTCGTATTCCAGCAGAAAGAAGACCCGGTGTGGCTCGAACAAGCGATCCAGCGTAGACTTGTATTGGAGCGATCTCGATCGCTGGTCGAAGCTGTAGTATCGGCATTCAAATCACGTGGGCACCTGCTACGCCAAGCAGCAGAAAACGAGAAGGCCAGGAGGAATATGTTAGGTATTAGCATCGACGACGTCGTAGCCCGCGTCGCCGAGAAGCTGGGCGCCCATAAAGCAGAATCGGACGATAGCGATACCTGGGTACGCGATTAAATACTTGACAGACGCAATACCGGCGTGGTTTATTACTGCTGAAAAATGAAGCGGACATGAAGATCACCGCGAATCACCCGTTGGCCCGCTACGTCGACGTCTACCTGGACGGCAACCAGGTTTCTGGTGTCGTGTTCGCCAACGAGGAGGCTGGCACGATCGAAGCGTACGACCGGGACGCGAACGGCATGTTCACCAGACCGCTCGCGACCGTCCGGCGGACAGGCAAGGTCGAGATCCGTGTCCGCGCCAACGACGCTGTTCGCCGTCGCGTCGCCACTGCGCTCATGGCTACGCCCCGCGGGGCGGTGTACTACGAGATCGATCGTGAGCGGGAACGACAGGACACGCAATGGGGTGGGCCCAGTCACGACGATGAATGGGACGAACGCGACTGGGAGACGACTATCCAGAAGCACGTTCGTCGGTTGACTGGCGGGCTTGGACAACCGCTTGACGACTACCGCAGCCGGCTCGTCAAGATCGCGGCCCTCGCGGTCGCGGCAGTCGAGGCACACGACAGGAGGGTGGAAAAGTGAAGGTTAGCGATATCCCGAAGAGGGAGGCACTCAAAGGACGTGGCGGTATGCTTTGGAACTTCCAGGTTGGTGTGGAACGCCGTGATGCAATGTGCCGACACCGCGACGTCAACTGGGCCGAGTTGCTCCGTCGTCGAATTGATGAAGCACTAGCGGCACTGGGGGAGACAACAGCCTTTCCGGCGGTCCGCGCGTCAAAACAGGACGTTCCACGTCAGGACAAGTGAAATGATGACGAACGAAGTCGGTCGAATTATCTCGTTCCTGCGGGCCCGCGCGAAGGTCTGGCGTGACGCCATGACCCCGGTCCCTCGCGACAACATCCTGGTCGCCGACACGCTCGACGGCGCCGCCAACACGATCGAAGCCTGGTCGGACGGACATATTGCATCCGTCGATGACCAGGACCCAAACGTGAGGACCGCCTACAACCAGAACCTGACCGCTGACCAAGCCGGCCTCATCGACTACATGGCGCTGCTCAGCGAAGAGCACTTCAGCGCCGGCTGGTTGAGCAACCTGGAATTCATGCTGTGGCGTTGGTTGAACGGCGCGGAGGACAGCCGGCTCCGCGAGAACGAGCGGGCCGAGTTGCTCCGGCTCTCCGGGTTGGCTGATGGCTGGGCGGTCGGACCGGACGAGCAAGACGGTGAGTCCGCCGATCCCAACCGTTTCGGCCGGTTCATCCCGATGAACGAGTGGCTCGCGCGAGAGGAGTTCAAGGCGCGATGATTCGATGGCTCTGCTTCTTCGTGGCCCAGTGGTTCTGGTTCCGCATCGCCGTCGAGGTCGAGGACGGCCGACGAGCGGGGTGGTCGATCGTCTGGTGGGCGCCCTTGACCAGATGGATCTGGCGATGAGCGGACCCACCCCCTACCTCGCCATGTGGGTCGTCTACAGGAACCCGCTCGACCACCCCGATACGTTCGTCGTGCGGGAGTGGCGGGTCGAGGGCGTGCGCGTGACAGCCCAGCGAGGTGCCGCGTTCGCCGACACCCTCGAAGAAGCTCGCGAGGTCGTACCAGCGGGCCACTACAACTTGGGCCGCAACGACCACGACGATCCCGTGATCGTGGAGGTGTGGGTCTGATGGACGTGGACCGCATGACCGTCGACCAACAGGTCGAGTTCATCAAGACCGAACTGGCCAAGGCGCTCGACGGCTACATCGGCAAGGCCATCGATCTGGAGGACGCCAAGGCCACCGTGGTCAACGAGCTGCATCATATCTTCGGGCTTCCCGACAGGGACGCTTGGCTCATCCGGCTCGCCAACATCCTCGTGTTCGACTGGGCCGGCATCCCCGAGGGCGCAGACCCCAAGCGCGACCTCGCGGAAGTCCCGACCGTCATGCTCGACGAGTTCGTCGGGCGGCTCTCCGGTGAGGTCGGGGTCGCCGCCGGCCTCGTCATGCTGGAGTGGCAACGGCGTCATGGCCACATCATCGACTGGTCGTTCGAGCGGATTGATCGGACGCACGCGAAGACGATCCTACACCTCAAACACCCGATCAATTTCGTGCTGGGAGAATTCGAGGTGAAGCCGTGACCGACCAACCGCGCAACTCTCAACGGCCTTGTCCACGTTGTGGAGCTATGATCACGACCGACGCGGCTAACTTGCGACCGACGTGGTGCCCGGCTTGCGATTGGAGGGCACCCTCGGGCGGGGCGAGGTCAGAACCTCCGATACCGGGACATCGGAGCTGTGTGGTCAAGGTGGTCGGTAAGGACGTCGGGGGCGAGAACGAGCGGCTGAGCTGCGTTTACCTGGCGGACGGTTCCAAGCTCGTGGTGCGACGCGGTGATGGCGCCGTCGGCCACGCGTGGATGGAGTATCGACCGCAGGCAACCTTGCACCCCGTCGGGACTTCTCGGCTCTGCCCAGGATGCCGATCGCTCGATGGTGAGCACAACTTTGGGCCGACCTGCACGTTGGAGGAGCCATGACTACCTGGCACGAGAAGAAACTGATCGTGGAGGAGATGCTCTCACTACGGCGACATCGTCTGGAGTGCATTGCTTACGGTCCAACAGGATTGTCGAAAATGTGTGTCCTCTGCAATCGTGAATACGATCGTGGCGAGGCGGCCAGAGACGACTGCCGCGGGCACGCGCACGATTGCTTGTTGGTGCAGATCAAGTCCGCATTGCGGGTGGTCCGTGAACTGGACCTCCGAGAGGAGCATGAAATATGTCCTGGGATGGTCGAGGTGACTCCATGAAACCGCTCGTCCTCTATCACTCGAATTGTTCCGATGGTTTTGCTGCTGCCTGGTGCGCGTATCGTCGCTTCGGCGCAGACGCCGAGTACCGCGCGGTCAACTACGGGGACGACCCACCCGCCGACTTGCTGCACGGTCGCGACGTCTACATCCTCGACTTCTCGTACCTGCCCGAGTTCATCGATATGATGGCCACGCAGGCCACCAGGCTCGTCCTCCTCGACCACCATCAGTCCGCACTAGAAGGCTTCACGGAGGCGTGGGGGGCGCCACGTGTTGTGAGTGATCATCTTGGTAAACCGCTGGACGGGGTGTCCGCGTGGAATCGTGGCGTTTGCGATGTTCTGATCGACCAAGCACGGTCAGGCGCACAGATCGCCTGGGACTGGTTCACCCGGCCGGCGCCCGAACAGCCAAAGGCACAGCCTCGCGCTGACCGTCCCTGGCTCATCGACTACGTGGCCGACCGGGACCTCTGGCGTTGGAAGCTCCCGCAGTCCCGCGAGGTCAACGCGTACCTGCGATCCCTCCCCCAGGACTTCCGCGCGTGGGATCGGCTCGTCGAAACTGGTGAGGACTCCGAGGCGACCGCCACGATGCTGGAGGCATCGCTCGCCCACTACGAATCGATCCTTCGGGCCGTGACGCCTGGCCCCTGGTTCGTCCGGGTCGTCGGGCCCGACGACCACAAGACCATCATGGTGGTGGGGCCGCCCGGCTCTGGCGGCTGGCAGAAGGCACCCGAGCAGCCGCTCGTCATCGCGGAGATGCGGCTCCCGACCGTCTCGTCTTCCGAGATCCACGCCAACTGGGACCTGATGGCAACCGCCAGGACCGCCATCCCCGACCTCGTCGCCGAGATCCGGAAGGCCCAGCGGACTCCCGTCCAGGTCGCCGCGACGCTCGGGACCGCCATCCTGAGCGCGCAAGCGAGGGAGATCGAGCGGGCGGTCCGGCGGGCTCGTCCCATGAAGATCATGATCCCAGACCGCCTGATCAACGACAAGCCGCGGGGCGTCCAGGCCATCCTGGATGTCTACCGGAATGATGCCCAACCGTTCATTGTCAACACGACCGAGAACGTCTCGGAGGTGCTGGAACAGCTCGCCAAACAACCGCCCCACTGGGCCGTCGGCTGGTACCAGGCGGAAGACGGCCGCTACCGCTACTCGCTCCGGTCGAGCCCCGAGGGCCCGGACGTCGCGAAGATCGCGGAGGCGTGGGGAGGGGGCGGGCATCGGCATGCCGCTGGATTCGAGACCAAAAGGATGGTGTTCTGATGGCCCGCCCGGCAAATAGGTGGCTGGTCGAGACGCGCGTCAAGGACTCAGACGGAACCGTTCGGGTCTACCAGCGGACCGCCTGGCCGACCCGCCAGCTCGCCGAGGGCAACCGGCATGTCATGCGATTGTTCGGATGGGAAAGGCACGGCTACACGATCCACGTCATCGACAGCGAGACGGTCGCGCCGAAGGACCGGAAGCCGTTCATACCCGTCCCGTTCGTATGCATGTGGCTGGCCAAGGAAGCGAAGGAGCGGGCGCAGAAGAATGCGCAGAAGAAGGCGAAATCACGTGGTCGCACCAAGGTGTTCTGATACGAAAGGTCACTTTCAACATGGAAACCATAACGAGTCACAAACGCAGAGCTATGACGACAGTTGATGAACTTGCCCGGATACGCGGCGAACTCAAACTCCTGGTAGAGCAGAAGGAGGAGGTCCGACGCTTGACACGGAGTGTGGATACCCGCGCGTTGAATATCCGGGTGGCGATGGAACAAGCCGGCCTCACCGAGCTGCTTGGTGATGGGGTCAGGGGGCTCATCTACGATACCACGAGCACCCGTAGTGATGTCGAGCTAGCCCGCGAGATCCTCACCAAAGAACAGTTCGATATGATTTTCACGTGTTCGCCAGGTCGCGCGTTCAAAGCCAGTCGTACGTAGCCCGGCGTCTAATCCCGGTATGACAGACGACTACGGGTATTCCCAGCCGGAAGGCGCCGAAGAGGACTCGAAGGGTTTCGGTAAATTCAAACCATCTGAATGGGTCCATACGTTGCTACCAGCTAAGCAGCAGCGTGAGCCGGTCGACAATCATCTCTTGATGACGTTGTTCAGGCCGTCGGCAATGCCGATTTTCCATGATGTCGTCGCCTCCGACATCCGCACGTGGTGGATCAAGTTGGCAATGCACTACGTGCGGGCCAAAAATGAGAACGGCGAGGACTACACAGCCGTTGTTCTGTGTCCGCGGGAAATGAACACTTATTTCTCGAAGGCATACGGCCGTCCCGTCATCTATACGCCCGTTACTTGTCCCAGTTGTGCGACCACCAGTTATCTCGTCACGTGCAAATGCGGCAATAGCCTGGGTGTGCGGAGCGTGATGTCGGATTGCGCTTATTGTGATGAATCCGGTCGGTGGTGGCACATGTGGCGGCTGGCCTGGGAAAAGACGCTACAGAGCGAGCCTGGATACCAGGGTCGTGACTGGAAGGGCCAGTATGATCTCAAGAAGAAGAGTCCTGAACGTCACAAGCAGCTCAGCCAAGCGGGCACCGACATCGCCCATTATCGGGATATCGCGTCGGAGTGGAGCGCGAGTGATCGGTATCTCCACATCGTGTGGGACGTCGACAAGTTCGCGCGACGCCGGCCTCTCGCTGAAGGTGAGTCAGAGACGCCGGTCAAAAAACTGCTCTTCCAGGGCAGCAAGGTGTTCGAGGCCCTGAAGGCCAAGCACCGCAATGGTAAGATCTTTTTCGACCCGCGCAACGGTATGATGGTCGTATTGACACGCGACACGAGCGACGGCATCCAGCGGTCCAGGTATACGGTAGACGATGCAACCCTTCAGAGCCTGGGAGTCCAACTCGATCAGGGCTGGCTCACCTATTTGATGGATGAGCGTAGTGATCCTGATGTCACTGGCGAAGTAATCGTGCTGTCGTACGACGAGCAAGTTCGCATCGCAGGCTTGAATCTCACGCAGGAAGTAGCACCATCAAGCCCCGTGTCCGGCACGACACCACTTGTTTCGCCGCCCACCATGCCACCGGCTGCCCCAGTGATACCGCAAGGGTATGCGGTTCCGCCTGGTCCACCGACTCCACCGGCCCCGGCACCTGCCATACCGCCGATGTCCCCGCCGATGGCAGGCCCGGCCAGTATGGGTGGCCGTCAACCTATGATGCCCCCAGCACCCCCCGTGCCTCCGGCGATGCCGGGTACCGCACCTGCCCCTCCACCGTTCGCCCCTCCACCCCTGCCTCCACTGCCTCCCGCGTCGATGGCACCGCCAGGCCAACAGACCCTCCCCTCCGGTTTCCAACCTGCACCGTTGGCCCCGAATTCCCCCCGCCGCAAACAGTGGAATAGTTGACAAGCGAAGTGGTTAGCCTTAAAATCTCTCCCCGAGATGGGGTATTGACAGGTGTAATGACCCCATGGTAAAAAAAGAAAAAATGGAACAGACGGGCCATGGACAACAGGTGTGGCCAAATATCCCGGATCTCTCTATCCCCCGCCAGGAGCAGGAGGTAGAGAAGGTATTGACCGATCTGCACAAAAAATTCGGCGCTGAATCGGTGCTCCTCATGTCTGAGGAAGCAGTAAACCGCAAGCACCCGGTATTCCCGTCCGGGTCTATCGGTCTCGATTCTCTGCTAGGAGTAGGGGGTTGGCCGTTCGGCCGTATCATTGAAGCTCTGGGACCCGAACAGTCGGGTAAGACAACGATGGCGTTGATGGCCGCTGCGTCGATTCAACGGATAGGCGGCACGGTCGCCTATATAGACGCCGAACACTCCGTCGACCTCCCCTACGCCGCTAAGATTGGCGTGGATATCCGAAAGATGTTATTGTCTCAGCCGAGCAGCGGCGAGGAAGCTCTCAATATCGCTGAGACTCTAGCTAAAAGTGGTACCGTCAACCTCATTATCGTGGACTCAGTATCCGCGCTGACGCCGCAGGCAGAACTGGATGGCGCGATCGGCGACCGACACATCGGGTTGCAAGCCCAACTTATGAGTCAGGCACTCCGGAAACTGGCGTCAGTGGTCCACAAAGCGGGCAATTGTTCGCTCTTCTTCATCAATCAGATCCGATACAAGATAGGCGTGATGTTCGGCTCGCCCGAGACATCATCCGGTGGGAAGGCGTTGAAGTTTTACGCCAGCGTTCGACTGGACGTACGCAAGACAACGCTGATCAAAAAAGGCGAGGAGGTGATCGGGCAAAAAGTCAAACTGAAGATCGTAAAAAACAAAGTGGCTCCGCCATTCAGAGAGACCGAAGTAGAGATGATCTATGGCAGGGGGATCTGGCGGGCCGGCGAAATTGTAGACCTGGGGGTAAAGTACGGCGTCATCGAAAAATCCGGGTCATGGCTCTCCTACCAAGGTGAACGTCTGGGGTTAGGGAGGGATAACGCTGCCGTACACCTAGAACAACGTCCAGAGCTATACACGGAGGTCGAAGGTCATGTCCGCTCAAAAGCACTCGGTGTCTAACAACATTGGATCCCTGCGCGAGAAAATCAGCGCGGTTGTCGCCAACGGGATTCAGTCCGACCCGATTCCCGGTATCGGGTCCCGGGAGATCCAGATGGTCTCCTGGTTTGCATTGGACGTCGTCGGCCCATACGTGAAAGATGAAACGCAGGTGACTTCCGTGGCTTACAAACTTCTCATGCCCATCGCCCTTTTCCTCTCTCAACTCGCCGCGATGAGGGAGGAACAACGTCTGGTCGATGTTCCACTGAAGGAAGCGCTCGTCCAGGCAGTATCGGACAGCAATGCCGGGATCGACCAGGATATAGTATCAACCGTCATCACGTCGGCCGTGGATAAGCTGGGCGAAATGGGATATTCAGTCAGTCATGTGACCGACATGTCGCTTGAGGAAGCGGAAGCTGTTGGCCGCAACTAATCATGCTTACCGGCCCGGCCATCCGAAAAGCTATCGAAGCGGGCGAAATCACGATAGAACCCTACACTTGGTCGTTCGCCGGGCCGAATTCATATGACGTCCGATTAGCGTCAGAACTGAAGACATACCGCCTGCCAGACTGCCGTTGGCCGCTGGACAGCCGGTCCGACAACGCTTGCGATGATCTCCTGATTCCGGAGTCGGGACTAATTCTAAAACCTAATATCCTGTATCTGGGCCGGACGATCGAGCGCCTCCATAGTAACACCTATGCAGCCACGATCCACGGTCGTTCTAGTGTAGGCCGGCTGGGTATCACGGTCCACCAAACGGCAGCCTTCATAGACGTCGGTTTCTCGGGCGTCGTGACGCTGGAAATCGTGGTCGTTCATCCAGTCCGTGTCCACGCGGGCATGCGGATCGCCCAAGTGGCGTTCCATCCTCTGGTGGGAGACGTTGAATTGTACGTTGGTAAATATCAACACGCGGTGTCAGTCGAAGCGTCTAAACTGTTTCGGGACGACGAGACCAAAGAGCACGAACCATCACATGAATAGAAAAGATCATGGGTAAGCCAATTGATGAGAGTCAATTCGATCCCTGTTTGCTCCTATTGGAGAGCATGACACTAGGAGGGAGCAAAGCGGTCGAGGCGCAGGAAGCCCGGGGTGCCCGGCAACTCCACGGCGCCACCGTCCTGCCAACATCGGGCACGGAGGATGCCGAACTGTGGGTCAAACTGGGCTTCAAGTTGGGCGAGCCGTTCCCCGATGACCCGCTCTTCCGCCCTGCCGAGTTCCCAGCGGGCTGGAGGATCACCAACAACCCGGAGAATCCTGATCCACGAGGAATGCAATTGGTCGATAACCGGGGCCGCCGTCGTGCCTACGTGTTCTACAAGGCGGCGTACTACGACCGGAAGGCGAGCATCCGGTTGGTCACCAGGTACGAGGTCTGCCACAGAAGATATGACCCGCGCTCGTTGTCAACCGAAGTCTTGGACAACGCCAGCGGGGCGGCCATCCCACTGGAAGACCCCCCGAGACAAGAGAACGAACAGGACTGGGAATATGATCGGCGCATCCGAACCGCCGCCGAGGCGACCCTTATCGGGCGGTATCCTCTCTGGCGCGACCCTGCCGCTTACTGGGAATAGCGTCTAATCCTATGTGCGGATAATCGCGTTTTCGGACATCCATTTTTGTCATAGCTGGGATTTCCTGACAGTTGACGATATTGCTTCCGTTCACGCGCGAATTCGCGCATACGTCGCAGAATGCAAACCACAATTAGTCCTCTTCCTGGGCGACCGGTTCCGAGCGCGTCAGCCTAAAGACCACGTCAAAGCCGTGGCAGACAGGGAACTGCGGCTACTCGCCGACACCCTGAAGACATCAGGTGGCGACCTCGTCGTTATCGTGGGCAATCACGATAAATGGAGTGAGAGTGTCGGGACAGGCAACACCTACAGCGTCGTCGACGTGTTCCACGATGTTCTGCAGAACGTCCATATCATCGACAAGCCATATTCGCTCCACCTGACTTCCGGTATTGCCATCCACGCGCTTCCGGCTGGATTCGGATTCCGGCAGGAAGCATATACTCTCTCACCGGGGTTCAATGTCTTCGCGTTTCATGGCCTCATCCACGGTGCCACATACGATCAAACCGGAGGCGTCCAGGTCAAAACCGGAGTCGATATGTCCGATATCGATAACCCGGCTTGGGACTTCGTGTTGGGCGGTGACGTTCATGTACCGCAGATTCTACCTCTCAACAACACAGTCGGTGGTTACGTCGGCTCCGCCTTGCGATTCACCGAGGATGACGCTGACGATGAACGTGGTTTTCTCGACATCCGACTCACCAAAGGACAGAGACCACGATATGCATTGATTGACGGCGGGGGGCCACGTCTTGCCAGACTGGCAATCGGGCCGGATCGAAATACCTGGCCAGACCCCGGAATCTACGAAGACGTCATCTTGATAGTGACGATCGCTGGTTCGGCCGCCGAACTTCGAACGGTCGCGAATAATGTAATCCACGATCACTTCCAAACATGCCGGTATGTTAAAATCCATAGGAAGCCGTCGTTCGAAGCTCCCCGCATTGTAGCGGGGATCGGTACTGATTCGACTCCCCTGGATGACGTCGTCGCCTATATACGGGCGACTGACAGAGATGGTCTTGATGCAGACCGATTGACTGCCAAGGCGATTCGTGCCCTTGGTGCTACGCCCCAGCGGAAGGGTCTATTCGCGTGAGGCTCCTGTATTGCTGCCCGACCGGATTTTTTGGTTACGGCGTCCACCCATATCTGAACCTGGCCGGGAGAGGTGTTGTTCATCTTTGCGGTCCGGTCGGGGCGGGCAAATCATCATTGTTCAACTCAATCTGCGAACTCCTGTTCGGCATGTCGCCTCCCAGGGATGGCACTAGAGAAGCGACCGAAACCGATATCATCAATGCGGTGATAAAACGCGCATTCGGTGTCCTTGGCTTCGAAGCGGACGGTGGCAGCTATAGGGTCGTCTACTGCCGGAACTGGAAGGGAACACCTCTCATAAGCGGCCCCAGCCTACAGACGGAACATGGGGAAGGTTATGGCGGGACCGCTCTCTATTTGGAATATTGGGACGGCGCAGCGTGGGTACAGCGTGACCACAAATCCAGAGATCTGAGGATGCCGAGGATGCTGGATACATGGACGAAGATTCAAGAAATCACTGGCATCGACTACGCGACATTTTGTAATTCTGCCTATGTCGCTCAAGATATGGCGCTGCAATTCATCCGTGGCCGAAGTGCCGAACGCGAACAGATCATCACCAAGTTGATGCAACTCGGCAAATACGACGAAGCGGAAGCCAGAACCCGGGAGGAGAAAAATATTCTCTCGGCACCAATCGCTGCGCTTGAGTCGACTATATCGAGTCTACAACGACAGGAATCAGCAATTGTTGTCGAGGACGGCTCCAATTTGACCACGAAGATCGACACGCTCAAGGCCGCCCTCATGTCTATGGACTCGCAGCTCACCAAGCTGGAAACTTCTGTTCATGTAGATGCCGTTCGGAGCCTCGGATTATTTAACCAACTGACTGCCACCAAGGCGGAATTAGGTGTCCTGACGCGTCAGATATATGACAAGACCGCTTTGGTGGAGCGCATCCGTTCAGGCATAGAGAGGGAAAGACAAACCACGGTCGTCGCGATTTCGAAGCTGTCTACAACGAGTCCGGAGATAGAAAAGCACAGCGCGGAATTCGTCCATTGGCGTGCTATCGCGGCGAGGGAGAATCAGAAACTCACGTCGATGCTGCCAGGTGCAGGTGTTTGTCCGGCGTGTGGCAGCTCGATAGATGACACGACACTAAATCGTCATAAAGATGAACAGGCCCAACAAATCAAAAAGGCGTTGATGGACCAACAGAAGGCAGAGCAGGAGCTTAACGATGCCAGGGCAGCTCTACAGAATGGCAACGCGCGGCGCCGAGCAGAGATAGAACAAGAACGCGATAAAAGGATCGCGGCCATCGAAGCCACGATCGTCCAAAAGATGGCCGATATCCTGACGGATGAAGCGCGGAAGGATCAATCAGAGCGGGGGATCAAAGCACTGGAACAGGAATATCAGACGTTGGACACCACAATCGGTCAAGCGACAATCCGTGAGCTTTCCCGGCAGAGAATATCGACAGCCGAGGAACTGGCAAAATCCGAATCCGCATTGACAATCCTAGACCAACGGCGGAGTGATAAAAACCGGATCAACGCGGAACGAGCAGATCTGGAGCACAGACTCGCCGTCCAGACACAGGAATCACAAGAATGGAATTGGCTAGCCAAACAATTCCCACGGGTAAAGCAGCTCAAATTCGCTTCTGGCTCCGAATATCTGAACGACAGGATAGCCCACTATCTCGACGTTCTCACCGATGGAGCGACCCACGTCTGTATAACCCCATTCCGTGTGAAGAAGGATTCCCAACGCAAACCAGTCGAACAACGCACCGTTGATGACTATATATTTGAATTTGGTGTGTCGGTGGAAGAGGGCCACAAACAAGGAGTCCCCGTCCAGTTATATTCGGGGGGCGAACGGGAGAAGATTACCCTGGCGCTCGTTGCTGCGTTTCACGATCTCACGACAAGTCGCGGCGCCGCGTGCAACGTCCTGATGCTGGACGAAGTTATCACATTCCTCGATGAAGATTCCATTGGGCGTGTAGTATCGCTAGTAGACGACCTGCGACTCCGAATGGAAAGCATGTTTATCATCGGCCACGATGCGACACTCGGCAATCTTTTGCGCGCGGACGAGACATGGCATGCCGAGAAATCGGCCGGCATCACAACCATTCGGGTGGAATCATGAAAGATCCCAAACGAGTCGCCACGGGCAGGAAATCCCGGCGTAAAGGCGCTCGCAACGAACGCGCCGCCGCTAAGATCCTGTCCAGTTGGTGGGACTGTGAATTCAAGCGGACCCCGTTGTCCGGAGGTTGGGCCGACTCCAACAAGGCCCGCCAGGATTTCGGCGCATCGGGCGACCTCGTCTGCCCCGATCCATCGTTTCCATTCCTATGCGAGATCAAATCCCAGGAGGGTTGGGAATTAGAACATCTGCTCCGACATCCCGAGACTTGTCTCATCATGAAGTGGTGGGCTCAGGCGAATGGCGAGACGCCACCGGGTAAAACCCCATTGTTGCTGTTCACGCGCAAGCTGCTCCCGTGGTTCACGGCATTCCGCGAACACAAAGTCGCCGAATACCTGGTCAACCATCGACACCCTGTTATCGGCTTCATGTTCTTCGGCGATATCATCTATGTCGTGGAACTGGCCCGGCTTACCCAGATCTCCAAACAGGAAATCATCCGTATCCTGAGACCACGGAAGGGGATGAGCGATGGGAACCCCTGAACCGATGACTTCTAAGCAAATACTTGCGGCTGCCCGGCAGGTTTGGGGGACAAACGCCAGAGTCCTACGTCGTAAGGGTGAATACGTCGTCGGCTTCTCGAAATTCGGCAAACTCTTCGTCCGTGGCACAGGGCCGAACTGGGACAAAGCGTTGTCGATCGCTATAGCGAGACACAAGCAGATTAACGGTCAATGCGTAACCGAAGGCTGCGAGAACGCGACGGAATCGGGAGAACCAGGGAGGAAGTATAGCCATTGTATTGCTTGCCGGCTGGCAAAGCGGCGAGAAGACTTTATGGCCAAGTGTCAAACACCGTGGTGTAACAACACGTTCGTGATCCAGGTAGTAGGCGGCAAAGCAGTCAAAGATGTTGCAGACAAGTTTTGCCCAACCTGCAGATATGCTTTCTCTTCTCAGGATGGGAGTATCCCATTCGCCAGGATACGGGCTTTACGACTTCAAGTCGAGATGCAGAAGTCGATAACCGACATCATTATCGAAGCAGGTAGATCCGCCTTTGATGCTTTCGTCGACCGGAGCGGTGAGATGCCGGATACGGTCGAGAGATTCGCCGCTAATCTCGGCGTAACGCGCAAGACGCTACACGACTGGCTGCAGTTCTTCTTCGGTCTGACTTGGCCGGATTTCAAACGGAAATATGTCTGCGCAGCTCACTGTTGTTCAATCGTTGACGTATCCGCCGTGACGGCGGCCGGCAAACTGTCCAAGTATTATCCAATCGACAAGTTTCGCAAGAAGGGCATCTGCGCCTGCCCTATCTGGGGAGACCGTTTGATCCTCGTCGACCTCAGACCGGCGGAACTGCACCCCAATAGTCTGAACACGGTGTTCAAACAGAACAAGATACCCTGGATCGAGCAGCTTCAGGTAATAACGGGGTCCCACCTACCATTTTTAGATCAACAAGAAACTTGACAGATTGCTATCGTCAATGTTTTACTACATACCATGGATACAGTAGCGTTTGCGGCAATCGAAGTAGACCCCAGCGTCAACGCCCGTCGCAAGTACGCCGGGATCGACAAACTGGCCGAAGATATAAAGGCCAACGGTCTCATCAACCCGCTCACCGTTTTTCAGTCGAAGGTTGACGGCAAAAACCGGTTTCAGCTAAGGGCAGGGTTCCGCCGTTATCAGGCGATCGCTCTGATCCGCGAAAGCGATCCCTCCGCCTTCAAACAGGTACCCGTGGCGTTCAAAAAGGGCAATGATCTCGATGCCACGTTCGTGAATCTCGCCGAAAACATCCGGCGTAATGACCTCACACCCGGCGAAATAGCGGAATGTGTCTACGGGCTAACGCTCCAAAACGTCAGCCAGTCCGATATATCGAAACGGATCGGTCTGTCCAACACCTACATTTCGAGTCTAATCCGGTGCAGGACTCAACTCGACCCGAAGGTGTTTGCCACGTTGGTCGGCGGCGATATACCGATTGACATCGCGCTCAAGATGTCGCATCTGTCGGTGAAGCAACAACTCGCTGCACTCGATAAGTTTCTCGACACGAAGAAAAAGAACGGGCGATCGGCAGCCCGCGATGCCAACGGTATGTCACGGCCCAACGTCAAAAAACTCGTGTCCGTGATTGACGAGATCGCCGAGTCGAAAGACGAGGACCTTTATTGGTCGGGTGTCGTCCACGGCCTGGAATTCGCAACCGGCAAACGGAAGAACTTCAGCAAGCCGAAGATAAAGAGATGACAACATTCGACACACCCGAGAAACAAAAGCGACGGCCGTATAACCGCCATCGGTGGTCTTACACGCACGATGGGCAGGTTGTCGACGGGATTCACATGTTTAGGCATTGCGCACTATGTGGCCTACAGGCAGGCGTGACGATACGGTGCTCGAAACGCCCGCCATATTATGAGGTCCGCATGCCTACATACCGGATCAATGGTAAATGGGTCGAGCAGTATAGTCTAGCTCGGCTCCCTCCATGTTGCTAATCGACGGTCAACCGATCGCTTACCGGGCATTCCATGCATTCGACCTCTACACGAGCCGCGGGGAGCCGACCAACATCATCCATGGCGGATTGAAGATCCTGCGGGGGATCTTAGAGAAGTTGCCCCGCGAAGAACCTGTAATCTTCTGGGATTCCGGGAAAAGCAGATACCGAACCGCCAAATACCCGAGTTACAAAGCAGGAAGGGAGGGCAGTCGCAGCAAACCCGGTTACGCGGACACGTCGTTCCACGACCAGGTCACTGCACTAGAAGAGATCTTGGCCGCCTTCGGGGTCCGCCAAATCAAAGTGCGCGGTGTCGAAGCCGACGACCTCATCAACCTGGTCACGATGACAATCCCCGGAAGCCATATCGCGGTCGCCGACGATATGGACCTCTGGCAGCTTATCCAGTGGGGGGCACGCGTCTATGCGCCACGTCGAGACTGCTGGATCAATCGCGAAACATGTCGTAAGGAGATGGGGTGCTACCCGGAACAGATCCTCGACTACAAAGTATTGGCGGGCGACCACTCCGACAATATCCCGGGTATCCCGGGTATCGGTGAGAAGACAGCGTTGGCCATCTTGGCGGTCTGCGGAGATGTCCAGGAGTTATACCGGAGGCTCCACGCCGGGGAACGGGCGCCGGTCGGAGATCGGTTACGCGATACCCTGCTCACAGAGGAGAGCAACGCTCGCCTCTGGTACGACATCGTTCAGCCTCTCACGCCTGAGATGCTGTCGGATGAGGAGAGGGCAGATCTGGTATCCCGCTGGCGGGCCCCCAGGAAGGTGGACCGGGTGGAAGCCATCGCCCTCCTGGACAGATGGGAACTGCGTAGTTTCTCCGAGGGCTTCGAAGACCTTCTCTCTGCGTTCGGCGGCTGGGACGGTTCCCAATACCCCGAAACGGCCGAGGCGTCTCCCGTGTCAAAGGAAGTGGGTCCCGTGGGTATATCCGAGCCGAGCGACTGGCTGGGACGGCTCAATCAGCTCGCCGGCCGGCTCCAGGACTGCCAAGCTTGCCCCATGAGGCGGGAATGTCGGGCTCCCGTGCCTGGCAATGTGGACGACAGTTCACAGGTCCCGCGAGTCATGATCGTGGGCAGAAACCCAGGTGCCAACGAAGATCGACTGGGCAAGGGGTTCGTAGGCGCGTCGGGGCAGCGGTTGGACCGGTGGCTCGCCGGCCAAGACGGCGGGGGGCGACAGACCTACGATGCGATCTTTAGCCGGGCGAGAGTATGGATCAGCAACACCGCGAAATGCCTGACGGCTGGCAACCGGCCTCCATCCGAGGAGGAATGGTCGATCTGTGCCGCCTTGTATCTACGCGAGGAAATCAGGATTATCCAGCCGCAACTTATCTTGACCTTCGGAGCCGAAGCGATGACGGCCGTAACCGGGCTTGAATTGATCATGAAGCGGTCCGGTACCGTCGTCCAGGGCGCCGACGCCGATGGCGTCATCCAGTATCGGTTCGAAGACGGACAACGCGTTTGGGACCCCGTGATCCCAGCCGACACAGCCGTTATTCTAATGCCGCATCCGTCGGCTGCCATGCGTTCTGCTGCTGCCGAATTAAAGTTCCAGCAGGCAGGCAGAATCGTCAAAGCATGGGTTGACCAGTATTTCAGCGTCTAATACCTTGAAGAGGTTAAACCGAGGTCCTAGAGAGCATGCGCATGCCAAGGAAGCCTCACGCGGACAATTGCGGACCGCGCCGCCCGCCCCAGGGGATGGGACCCCGACGATCGCGGTCCCCAGGCGGATTTTTCTCCTCCACGTGCGAATAGCAGTCCATAAAGTCGTCGTTACAATCGGATATCAGAAAGCCGGTGCATCCGGCCGTGGTCAACTGATCAAAGCCGCCATCCGAGATGGTGATGACTGCGGCGACTGGACAGAGATCGATAAAAACGACGGCGACGGCATATACTTACACGGCCACAAAAAGAACATGATGTGGTGGTCTGGTGAATTGTGGCTCGCCGCGAATGACAAAATCCGCATTTCCACCAAGGTAGGCATCGTCGGGCAGGGGACCGATGAAGACCTCACAATGGACCTGATCTTCGTGGTGGACCCGACAGCTCCTCTTGTTGCGGTGACGTGGCCCGGGATTGGCTACAAGGGTTATCCGCTCCTCAAGGGAAAAGTGGTGGAGGTTGCTAGAGCGTCTAAAGCGGACGAGCGACGCACTATGCAGATCGATCCTCTGTTCGAGCAAGGTTTTGATGAAGTGCGATATGGCGAGAGATGATTATATCGACGAGGTCTTCGCGCCAAGTGGACTGCTTGCACGTGCCTTTGATGGATATCGTGTTCGGACCAGCCAGATCACGGCCGCCAGAGCCATAGACTTCGCGATCCGCGCAGAGGAAAACGCCGCGATTGAGGCACCGACAGGGGTCGGCAAATCAATGGCGTATTTGGTGCCCATAATCAAGGTCGTCGACGAAGCAAAGGCAGCGGGTAAGCCAATCAAATGTATCGTCTCCACGGCGAATATCACGCTGCAAAACCAACTTATCAACAAAGATCTGCCGGCGCTGCGAGGGATCCTCCCATGGAAGTTCTCATATGCTGTCTTAAAAGGGCGGCAGAATTACCTGTGCAAACGCGCACAAGAATTCATGCAGGATAACGATTCGACCGTCGCCGAGAATATTAAACAATGGGCACGGACTACCGCAACAGGTGACAAAAGCGAAATCGGGTTCCAAGTGGAACCCCTGTGGCATAAGTTCAGCGTCTCGGGCGACGAATGCATAGGCGACAGATGCAAATTCCAAGATGAGTGTTGGTCAGAGATGGCGAGGTGCACGGCATTCGAAGCCGATGTCATCGTGACCAACCATATGATGTTGTCACTCCATCTCCAGATCCTCCAGGAGACCAGCCGGGCGCTCGTATTACCCAAGTTTTCTTATTTGATAATCGACGAGGCCCACGAATTGCCCGTATACGCGCGTAAAGTCTGGGGTACCAAAATATCGACGCGTGCGATCGATCGCGCGATAGCACCATGGAAAAGACTATCTGACGTTCGGTTGGATGACCTCGAAACGGTTACAGACCGTTGCTTCCAGGAAGCGTATAGCCTGCTTGCGAGTTTGAAAGGCAGGTCACCCCGGATAACACTGGAGCAACTGACCGGTATTCTCCAGCCGATCGCGGCGTCCATGGTCAGGCTGATCCAAGACCTCAAACGCTACGAGAAGCCAGACGTGGCAGTCGGGGATGAATACGGGGACTACAAGGAAGGGCAAGACCGGGTTCAGCAGCTTCTCACCCGCGTTGAGTCGCTTCTGAAACCCGCGGACGACCAGATTTATTGGCTGGAACCAGACAACCGGGGACAGACCGCTTCAGTCCATTCTACAGTTTTAGAGATAGGGCCGTATCTGAAGGACTCTCTGTTTGAATCCGCGCCATCCGTGATCGCGATGTCAGCAACATTGGCGACGGGCGACGGGCCGTCGGCCATGCAGTACACGGAGAGGGAACTCGGTCTCACACGGCATCGCAACTACGTACTGCCCAGTCCCTTCGACCTTCCCGCACAACTGCGAGTTGTGGCGCCTATTATCCCAGAACCGACGAGTAAAAACTTCGAAGAGGAGTTGGTAAAGGCGGTCGAGGAGACCATCATACAAGCACGGGGCAGGACACTCGTGTTGTTCACCAGCTTTCGCGTCATGGAGATCGTGTATCAGGCTATTTCGCTTAATAAACGGGTCAAATACCCGGTTTTCAAACAGGGTGACGCCTCTGTTTCGAAGTTGATTGACCGGTTCAAACAAGACATCAGTAGTGTGCTGTTTGGCGTAGCTAGTCTGTGGACCGGCATTGATGTCCCAGGCGAAGCATTAAGCTGTCTGGTAATCGATAGATTCCCATTCACGACGCCAACGGATCCACTCCTATCAGCACTCCAAGAGAAATATGGGCGTGACTGTTTTTATCGCGTTCAGCTTCCATCGGCCGTCATGCGGTTTCGTCAGGGTGCAGGCCGTCTAATCCGGACAGACACGGATAAGGGTGCCATTGTTATCATGGACCGTAGACTTACGAGTAAACCATACGGGTCACAATTCATCTCATCATTCGGCGGGGTCCGCGTGACTAAGCGGATCAGCGACATCGGCGAATTCTTGCGGTGATTACAGTTACCACTACCGACGACCACCGTATTTCTGTCTTCGTTTCACCGGACGAGACGAGCAACGTTAAACTCGTGCTCGAATCGATGCTCAATGCACGATACAATACGAAGACTGGCACCTTTTTCATTCCAATCCACGATTTCCATTCTTTGCAGTCAAAACTCGGACAATTGGGAATCCCGGTTCATTTTATTGACGGGCGGGTGGACAACCTGTTACAGGTGTTCTCCCGAGAGGTCGAGATTGATAAACTGGTCAAGGCCGGTGGGATGGACCACGAGATAAAGCCATATCTCGCTGGTGTGATGAAAAGTCAGCTATGGGAGGATCAGGTATCGGATGTCAGGTTCTGTCTCCGGCGTCGCAAAGCCGGCGTATTCAGTGAGATGGGGACGGGCAAAACGGCAGTTGTGCTGGCGGCCTTCTCGTTGTTGAAGCTCGCCGGCTTGGCCCGGTTCGCCCTTGTCGTATGTCCGAACAGCGTCAAACAGACGTGGTTAGAGCAGGTCCGCCGACATACCAAGCTGACCGCGACGGAGCTGGGTAACGGATATAGCAAGCAGTCAAAGAATTTTGGCAAGTATATGAAACACCGAGTGGACGTCTGTGTCGTCCATTTCGACGCCATAAGAGATAAACGGTTACGACAAATTATCTCCGCCGCCCCATTCGACATCGTAGTCATAGACGAAGCGCATGCGATCAAGAATATGTCGTCAAAGCGGAGTCAAGCGCTGCTGGACCTGCTCAAGAATATCCGGACGATGTCCGACGTCGTGGAAGCAGAGATCGAATCGGAAGACGGGACAATAACAATGGCGGTGTTGCCGTCTAATATTAAACCCGGTGACGTTGTCGAGTTCTGGTAATGATCCCTAGACTTATGAGACCAGATTCCACCCATAGGTGGTCCAAGGCCACCTATGGCCGTTGTAAAGCCTGTGGTGTAATCCTCTATATCGCGGGTGGCTGGCCGACCGCTGAAGCTAGGCTACCATGTCACCCGCGTCGAGGTATGGTTGAGTCATGAAAGGCACACACTGTTGTTGGTATTGCAAGGCGCCCCTACCACTGCGTAAGCACAATAGATTAACGCGATTCCGCGGTAATTCAGCGATTTGTGCGGACTCGGCCGCGTGTTTCGAGCGGCAGAAGAAGGCTCTCCAACGGGCTTTCGCCCAGATGCAAATCTGAGAGATGCGTGGGATTGTCAGAGCTATCCGACCACTTGTCGAACCCCGAAAGTTCGTTCTGACCGGCACACCGGTTTCGGAGTCGCCCACAAATGCATATCCTATTCTCCAAATCCTCAGTCCGGAGAAGCTGCCCAGTCGAGCAAAATATGATCGGCACTTCGCTACGGGCGAGGGAGGATACAGCAACCTAGGCGACCTCAAACGACTCCTCGAGTCCGTGTCAGTCCGCAGACTCAAAGCTGACATCCGGGGCATGCCTGACAAAATCGAGGTGGTCAGACACTGCGACCCCACGGACGCTCAGGCAACGCATTATGCCGAGGTCATGAAGGGCATAATGGCTGAAATCGAGGGTGACCCCGACTGGGCAAAGACACTCGACATCGCGTGTGTGAAGCTGCTACGCTGTCGTCAAGTTCTCAACCACCCATCCATTCTGGACCTAGGAGGTGAATCAGGCAAATATTTAGAGCTGGATTCAATCCTGGAGGAAGTCCTATCAGATTCAGAGGCGAAGGTGATTGTATGGACCGAGTGGAACGCCGCTGCGGATCTGCTTGCGACGAGGTATCGGCGCTATGGGGTCGCCATAATCGACCAACGGACCAACCAAGACGATCTGGCCGCGTTGGAGCGCACATTCGACGGTTCGTCTACGAGGATTATCGTCACGACACCCGCCAAAGGAGGTACTGGTATTGATTTCCTCGCGAGGGCCAGGACTTCCATATACATCGAACGGACATATTCGTTGGTCAACCACAAACAATCGATGGACCGCATTGTCCGCCGAGTCGGCGACGATAATACCGATGATCCGCCAGCCGTTCGCCGGGTCAAACAGATCAAGCGATCTTCCGCGACCATCATGTATTTGCACGTCCCGGGTTCTGTCGACGACGTCATAGAATATGTGCTGAGACGGAAACTTGAGATGACGGAGGCGTTACTGACGTCGGACGAACGCCTAGTATCAGATGGTAGAATGCATCTGCTTCGGATGCTCCGAGAACGTGTTTGTCTTCATAATTGACAAACGTAAACCTGTGTGCTACAATAAACCCAAGCTGGAAGGAGTGGTACCCTGTGGAAACACGAGACGAAATGTCTGGTAAGGGTCAACCTGTGCCCATGCCCAAGGAGACCCGGGTGGTCACTTGGATGATGGGGCGAGATAACAAAGTGGTCACCTGGGACCTCGGCAAAATCGGTGTCCTGGCCAGTCAAGCACAGGAGATTCCAAGACCCACGGAGAGGTGGGTCGTCCAAATCATTCGCGACACCGCCCCTGGAGAACGACGTGGGGTTCTCGTCCTGGACCCAGTCCGCAGATTGGCGGATTCCGAGTCCGCGGAAGTGCCGGCTGGGACCGATAACATCGATGAATCGGCCGTCGAGAACATGGACGCTTTGGTTGAGCTGGCTGTCGTATGTCTGTGTCCTGACGCGGTAGTCCACAGATCAAGGGATGGCGCTGCAATTCGTTACCGGTTGGCCGTGCCGGACGACCAGAGTGCGAAGTTGGTGGGACTCGATGGAAAGGTCATCGAATCGCTGCGCGCTTTTGTCAGGGAGGTCGCAACCAGAGCTGGGGTCCGTGTTTGGCTGGACGTCGATACCAGCAATGGCAACAATATATTATACGCAAGTTGTGACTGCGGCGAAGAATTCGACGATATCGTGGACTACGAGGACAACACGACACCTGGTGGCGCAGAGGATCGTTTCGAGGATGGTCGACCCGTACGATACCCATACAGATTGTGTTGCAGGTGCGGCCGGCGGGTCTACACCCAGGACAGATGATTATGATAGACCGAAAAGACGATTCCGACGCCGAACGTTTCTGTTTAACACCCGAAGATCTTAGACGGTGGCATGAATGGCTCGCCTCATTGCCCCCCGGAGAAACGACAACAGATCCGCGACCGAGACGAATTTGACGCCTGGTGCGAAGCGTTGCAAAACGTGCCCAATAGCGGGAGGACTGGCAGATCTATATGTTGATACTTGACAGTAGCAATCGGTTGTGATATAGTAGACGTGAGCTGGAAGGAGGACAGAATGCCAAGGCGCCAGCCCGCCGACGTCACGCGAGTCAACTGGAAGCTTATCAAAGAAACAGCACTGCAGGTCGCCAGAACTGAACTCGACTTGGCGTCAGCCAAGAGTCTCGTCCGACAAGCCGAAACGGCCTATCAACAGGCAATGACGGACTGGAATCGAATCACCAAGAACACCGTTGTCCATCGTGAATCGCGGAGCCAAGTGGATACGGGACTCACCAGACACCCACCTTTTATCATCGACTACCTACGAAAGGCGGGTGAGACCAAGTCGGTCGATGACATCATCGCGGCAACGCTTCACCATCACAAAGGCAAGCCGGGTGGCGTGAGACAAGCATTGACAGTCATGTCGAAGCGAAAGCAAATCAAGAGAGTCAAACGTGGCTGGTACAAGGCGAATGGAGCCTACAATCATGGACTCATCTAAGCGGCCCACAGTAAGCCTCGGTCCCCAGTCCGGCCCAGACGGCAACGTCTTTGTGGTTCTGGGTCAGACCTTAACTTGTCTACGACAAGCTGGGATGTTGGAAGAAGCCGAAGAGCTGATGGATGATATCTTCGGTCGCGACCGGCCACTGCTGGGCTACGTGACGGTTCTCAAGATCATCGGCGGATACGTCGTCCTAAAATGGGAAGAGGAACGCCATGAATGACACGATCTCCATGCCCGATCTCCAGACGGAGGCGGGCGCCCTCACGTTCGCGCATTTATTGATGGTCGGAATGAAGCAGAATTTCGAGCGGGACGGTTACCTCGCGCCCGTCGCTTTCCTGGTCGGCTGTGACCGGCCTGCGCAGCCACGGGCACGCGTCGGGCAGTTTACCGTGATGGAAGTGATGCCAAACGTTGTACTGATCTCGACCAGCCAGTTGGAGTCATCGGAGGACAAGCGGAGGTTTGCCTACCTAATCCGCGGGTGCGCCGCCGCTTCGCACGCGGCCGGTGTGCTGTTCGGCTCGGAAGCATGGCTCGCGACCGTTGCGCCCAACGACGAGGAGAAGATCGCCCGGATCGCGCGAGACGGGGTCGAGTCACTGGCCGACCACCGGGAGGGCATCATCGTCCTGTTGGAGCATCGCGGGCTTACCAACCGGATCGCCCAATGGCAAGCGGACATCGAGCGCGATGGGAAGACCGTAACGCTCAAGGACTTCGTTGATCTGCCGCTCGAAACGCAAGTGGGAAGGTTCGCGCAGTTCCTGGAGGACTAATAATACACGGCGAACCGCTAGTCGTACGGTGACACGCCGACCGATATGATCAATCGAGATCGAGATAACGAATGCCGGAAAGAGCGACGAGCGCGTCGACGAGCGCGTCGGCGAGCAGCGGGTCTTTGCATCGATTGCGACACGCCGGCATTCGCAGGACATATTTTATGTACACGGCATCTCCAACTTAACGCCAAATACCAAAAAGCCAGGAGAGATCGCCTCAGGAGAGATCGCCTTGGGCATAAACCGTCTTCTCATCGCTGGCTGGCGCGGCAGATACAGTGGTTGACTCGATCAGAGGTTTGTCGGAACTGTGGAGCGACTATTCCTTTTAAGCAAAGGTGCCGACTTTGTGAGAGCGACCTGTCTTTTGATTCAGCCGACTTCCCTGCCGATACGGGTAATCGGACCTTCTATGAATTAATACCGCTTCCAGTCTACTATCGGATAGAGAATTTCAAAAAAGGAAAGAGAAAATGTTCCTGACTGAACAAAATATCGAGCGACTCCGGGTCACCGGCATAGCAGATGCGACCACGGATGCACTGGTTGCGTATATCGAGAATCGCCGACCGGTCGGACATTTCCTGACGGCGGTATTGTCGAACAACCTCAATGCGTCGTTCACGTGCGCCGATGATGTGAACATAGAGGCAATCGGCCCACTGATCCGATGGGTCTACAACTATGCACCCGGAGAATGCTGGGGCTCGAAGGGGAAGGTTATGGCGTGGCTAAGCAAGCGTGCCGTGTGAGAAGTTCGATCGAATCGATTTCGAGGTGATGAACGGTCTACTCGTGCTCCAACTCGCCCTTCCAAAACAGCCAAGTTGCCTGGTCGTCCCGCACGTTCGACTTCTCATACCGGAGCATCGAGATGGGCAAGCTCTTGGGCTTGACCGGCTGGCTCCGCAGCTTCATCCCTGCTTGCTCAGGCGTCCGATCGCCCTTGCGCGCGTTGCACGGTCGGCAGGCCGTCACGATATTGTCCCATGTGGTCTTGCCCCCCTGCGCCCTGGGGATGACATGGTCGTACGTGAGGTATCGCAGTTCGGCCTTACGGCCGCAGTAGCCACAGGCGAAGTGGTCACGGATCAGGATGTTGACCCGCGAGAACTTGACGGCCCGCTTCGAGCCGCGAACGGCCCGTAGCAACCGGATGACGGACGGCATCTTGATCGTAATGGAAACGGACGAGATCTCCTCATCCTTATATTCGGACACGACCTCGCACTTGTCGCTGAACAAGAGGGTGACGGCCCGCTGCCACGACACGAACTTGTGGGGCTGATATGCCTGCGTAAGTACCAACACCTGACTCATGACGTCCTCCATTGCGTCGGTGTGCCCGGCGAGATTCGAACTCGCAAAACCCTGCTTTTGAGGCAGGTATGTCTGCCGAGGTTGCATCACGGGCACGGGTTTGTCTGGAGTGCCGGTCGAGCGATTCGAACGCTCACTGAGCTGGGTTTAAGGCAGCTTCCTCTGCCAATTGGGATAGACCGGCGCAGAGCCCCTCCCCGGACGTGCGCCGGGCTCTCCAGTTTACAAGACTGGAACGTCGCTCTCTACGCTTGAGGGGCCGAAGAGCTGGCGACCGGAATCGAACCGGCCATGTCCTGCTTACGGGGCAGGCGCCCTACCTTCAGGGCCTCACCAGCGTGGCGGAGGAAGGGTGAGTCGAACACCATGCCCTTGCGAGCACGCACCGGGTAGCAACCGGCCGGGACGCCACCGTCCCATCAACCTCCCTTGGCGGAAGACGGAGCAGTCGAAGCCCATGCCCTCGCGAGCACGCACTGCTTTCGAGGCAGGCCCACAGACCCGCTGTGGTTCGTCTTCCTCGCGTGCGGGGACGACGGGGATCGAACCCGCCTCACCGGATCGACAATCCGGCCGCTTCACCAGATGCGTACGTCCCCAGGGCGGAGGCAAGAGGAGTCGGACCTCGTGCTTTCGCACTCACCCGTTTCCAACGGGGACCCGGACCACTCCGGGGATTGCCTCCGAAGCATTCGCCACGGAGGAAGGCGGGCGACTCGAACGCCATGCCTCGCGGCACCCATCCGCTTCAAACGGAGCCCTGCGCCTTGCAGGTTCACCTTCCACGGCGGGCCAGCAACGAATCGAACGCTGTCCTCCCGGGTTGGAGCCGGGTTGGTCACCATGACCTCTGACCCTCTGGTCCCAGCGGCCGGATTCGAACCGGCACTGTACAGGCTCTCGACCTGCTCCCTCTGCCAAGTTGGGGTACGCTGGTGCGGTCCCGACGGCCGGATTCGGACCGGCACTGGGCGCGTTCTGAACGCGTTCCCTCTGCCAAGTTGGGGTACGTCGGGGAGCGGTCGACGGGAATCGAACCCGCCTGGTCCACCTTGGCAAGGTGGTGCCACACCTCGTGGCTTCGACCGCACGGTCCACCGCCCAGGAGTCGAACCTGGCTCTACCGCCTCATCAGAGCGGCCTCGTCACCGGCTGAGTCGCGGTGGGTGCCCGGCCACGGGATCGAACCGTGCTGCATCGGTTTGTAGGACCGAGGCCCTCTCCAGAAGGCGAGCCGGGCGCGGTACCAGCCCGGGGAATCGGACCCCGCTGAACCGACAGCAGCACCCCTGGCTGGAATCGAACCAGCGTCGACGCGCTCCGGAGGCGCGTGCCTCGTCCACTAGGCTACCCCTCGGTGGTGCAGGAGGGAATCGAACCCCCTACGCGCGGATCTTCAGTCCGCCGCTCTACCATTCGAGCTTCTGCACCAGTGTAGCGACAAGAGTTGCGAAGACCTCCGTGCTCTACCGCTGAGCTACACCGGCGTTTTCGAGCCGGCGGCTGGAGTCGAACCAGCGACTTCGGCTCGATGTAGTTCTCGCCGCATTCGCCACGGCTCCGGGAGAGGGAATCGAACCCCCGATCCTCGCCTTAACAGGGCGCCGCTCTTCCGCTGAGCTATCCCGGAAACAGCGAGCCCGTGGCCAGTGGTGTCGACCACGGGCTCGCCCATCACCTCGATCTTCGGTTGTCACAGAACGCCGCGGGTTCGGGGAGGAGGGCTCGAACCTCCGTCGACGGGGTCAGAACCCGTCATCCTTCCAGCTAGACGATCCCCGATCGATCTCCATGCTCCGGCCGCCTGCTCATGCTCCGGGTGGAGGACTCGAACCTCCGCAGGTGGCTTCAAAGACCACCGTCGTGCCGCTAGACGAACCCGGAATCAGTTCCTCCTTTCCCATTGGTGGGCCGCCGGGGAATCGAACCCCGCCCTGCCGGTTAAGAGCCGGCTGCTCCGCCTTGGAGCCAACAGCCCGTGATTGCGGCCGGGCTCGGACTGCCTCTCTGCGTCAATTGCCACACGTGCTCTGCCGCTCGACCTCCTCTCGGTGCGCCGCCGTGGAATCGAACCACGCAAGCCCCGAGGGGCACGGGGTTACGGCCCGTTTGCCGACCACCGGCGTGCGGCGCGCTGGCCCCACGAACGCCAACGGGCCGCCAGCTCATCTTGCCTGGCAGCCCGTTTCGCGTCTCGGGGATCTGGCTGCCAGCCGCTACGTGATCCCCTCCTGGCTATTGGACGCGTGACCCAAGAGGGGATACGCAAAGCATTTGACCGTCATAGCCGGCCTTGTCGGCCACCATGACGATCGTCTATCTTGGCGCAACCGCTCCATCAGATTAACAACTACAGGATAGCACGAGTCGACAACCATGTCAAGTATCCGCGGACATCACCATCTTGACAAATGCAAATTCGATGGTTTACGATCTTATTAGACGCGGAGGGAACGAGGGATGCGTATATCAATATTGTGCTTTATGCTGTTGTGGCCTTACCGGGCAAACAGCCAAGAAACAGGCGTCGAGCAGAATCGTCGCTATTGTGCGGCTAATACCCGTGGCTACCAAATGCTCGTCGATGCCGGTCTTGTCGTTGGGCCACCCAACACTACATCCGTGACGGCTGCGATGGTAGGCCCGGTCGTAGAATTCTATGGCCCCGCGTTCCACGCGTTCATTTTATCGGCAACGGCCGGCATCGCGGACCAAACGGAACGTCAACGTCAGGCCGACGTCATTACGGATCGCATCCTGATGGTCGCGACTGCCCGCGTTAGATGTGTGTTACCCGCTATAGGGTCCGGCGACGTCATGGTCGTGTGGCTCGACCAATTCGGCGAAGTGCGTCACCATATGACAGTCGATTCCCGTCGCATCGAATGGTGGCGTATCGACTGGTGGAATGCCCCCAAGTACCAGGACGCGTTGCTGATCGGCAATCAACCGATCAAGAATCGCAGGCTTGTACAACCAAGACGACCGAGGAGAGGCCCATGAAAAGCCCAGACCGGCCAGAGGAAAAGACTACCACGGTCGATGACTTCGTTCTTGTCCCCGTCCCGGCGAAGTCCGTGATCGCAGTATACCAGTTCCTTTCGAACCTCATGCAAGGGGTTGTTCCGGCGCCTCCGGATGGGGAATGGGAATGGCGGGCCCGAAGACGCGATTCGGCACGGGAGGCACGGTACCGGTGCCTAGCGGCTATGACGCCCAAGGAACTGAAAGCGTATCACGACAAAGTGAAAGCGCGTACTAAGGCATACCAGACACGCGTCAGGGCCGCGGGAGGGAAGCGATGAATAAACAGACCTGGCAGATCGGTATAGTTGCTTGTCTGATAGCGTGTGGAGCAGGGGAGGATGAACGGACCGTCTGCGGACCCGGCACCTACGACTTCGAGGGCGTCTGCCTGCCGGTAGAGGAGGGGCAGGATGGGGGGCCGGAAGGCGATGCAGATGCCGACGGCGATTCCGATGCCGACACGGACAGCGACTCCGACTCGGACGCCGATGGGGATGCGGACGCGGACGCGGACTCAGACGGGGATGGAGACGCCGACGCGGACGGCGATGCAGACGGTGAATGCTGGCGGCCAGAGGACTGCGCAGATGACTTCGACCCATGCACGTACACAGTCTGCCGGCGGCAAGTCTGCATCTATCTGGAGAACGGCGACCAAGATGAAGACGGGCGCGTAGCGGCTAAGTGTGGAGGCGATGACTGCAATGACCACGACCGCACGATCAGCCCTATGGCTTTCGATACCCCAGGCGACGGGATCGATCAGAATTGCGATGGTTTCGATGGGCCGCCGACCGATATCGAGAATACGGATTCAACCTGCTCGGACGGCATCGACAACAACAAGAATGGATCTATCGATTGCGACGACAACGGATGTTGGGATACCTTCCCCTGCATGGAATCCACAGAGCCGACCTGCACCGACGGGGCCGACAACGACCAGGACGGATTTGCAGACTGCGCCGACGACAACTGTGACCGCTTCTGTTAAGGGTTGAGGGTCACGGTGCAGACGTTCATGGGGGCCGCCGTTCCAATCCCCATCCCTACCGAAGAGGTGTCACCACCCCCTGCCCCGACGATAGCTTCACCAGTAACCGCCCCGTTCGCTACGACATTGCCGACGAACACCTGCCGGAATCCGGTAGCCGTGACGTCAACTAGCAGCGCCCCACCAGTCGCGGGCAGTCTGTTGCCAGTGATACAAACGCGGTCGCCAATCGACTGAAGCCCCATGGCGGCGGTAGCGGCGTCTGCCACAACGGTGTTGCCAGTGATCGCGACATCGTTCGCGCCGCTACTGATCCCAGCCGCAACGTTCGGGGCCGCCGCGGTTAACTGGATGTAGTTGCCCGAGATGGTAACATTGTCGGCTTGGTTGAGGATACCCGCGGCTCCAGCGCCGTCTCCAGCCGTGTAGATCGAGTTCCCCGTCACGACACAGCCTGTACCCTCCTGGTTGATCCCGGCCCTCACTGGGGCGGTGCTGTCGGTAGGCTGGCGTATCGTGTTCCCCGAGATGACCACGTTGGGGGCGAGGTTCCAGATGCCGTGGCTGCTCGTCCCGGAGGTCGTTCTCACGTGATTGTTCGCGATGGTGCCATCCTGCTGACTGCCTGCGCTAGTGATCTTGATACCCACGTACGAGCTGGAATATTCGACCGTATTGTCCGCAATGGTGAACCGTTGCACCCCTTCGATCAGGTCGATGCCGTCCCCGTTCGTGCCTTCGATGATGTTTCCACGGATGTGGACCTGGGTAATCGCATCACCGCCTGCCGACCCGATGACAATCCTGCCGGCTGTCATCGAGTTCTCCGCGATCTCGATGTCTTCACAACCCGGCGAGCCCAACGGCCGGATGTGGATGTACCCCTGCGTGCCCCCCACGACGCTCCCGAACGAGTTGCCAATAATCTTGAGCCCACTGTGCCCCGCCAACTCATGCGAATCGAAATAGCCCCCCGTCGGTCCTACAAGGGTGCTACTGAACGCGTTGTTCAAGATCCGCATGCCGGTATGCAAGGCAGAGGTCGTCCCGGTGATATTCAGGATGATGCAGGCGGCCGTCGCAGCCGCACCCCGATCAACCTGATTGCCTTCAAAAAGAAAACGATTGGTGATGTGGTCGTGCTGGAGGAGTCGGGTCGAGACGGTGAATCGATTGTCCCGGATGACCCAGTCGTTCCAGGTTGCGTTCCCGTCCCCATAGAAGGCGAAGCTAGCGACGACCTCGCAGCCGTGGACATGGACGTTTGCGATCGTCTCTGCTCCGGCCAGTCCGCCAAGGTCCGAATAGAAGATGTCGGCCCCGCAGTCGATGGCGCAGTTCTCGAAAACGAGTTGGCTGCTCCAGCTATCTTGCGCGTAGACCATAGGTAGGCCGCCTGCCGAGCGGTCGATGTTGCAACCCTCGACGCGGAAGCCCCGCGCATCCGAGGTACTGGTCGTGTTGGTGAACAGTCGGTTCGAGACGGTGATCTCCGCGTCCCGGAGGAGCACCCATGAGCTGGCGTTGCCGTTGTAGACGATGAAGTCTGCTCCCGATATCGTCAGGTCCCCGCCGATCCACTCAAGCGCACCACCCCCGCTGATCGTGAACTTGACTGCCGTACCGCTGAGCGCGACCGTGATGCCAGGATCGCAGGTGACCCGCAGAGGGTTGGAAAGGGAGATGGTCGTCGAGACCACGTCGCTCACCGAACTGGTGATGTGCAGGCTCTGGATTCCCAACGCGCCCGCATATTCCACCGCCGCCTGGAGGGAGAAGAACTGGCAGCGGTTCCGTGCCCCGTTCGTCGAGCTGCCGACCGTCAGGCTCCCGACAAGGTTGTCGAGACGGAAGATGTTGCGGCGGTAGTCGAGCAGCGAAGTGATCGCCCCTGCCACGGTAATCACCTTGGCGAGCACGATCCCCCGGCCCTGGCTGTTGATCGTTCCGGTCCCGATGATCTGCGAGAAGGTCAGGGCCGTGGAGACCTGGAGGGTGCCGGTTAGGTCAAGGTAGACCCAGTTGGTAGCGTTGTCGGTGAGGGCGATGGTCGTCTGCTCGACTCGCTCGACCCGCTCGCCGAAGATGTAAGCGATACCGCCCGCTACGTTGACGTTCAGACCGCCAGCGCTCGTGACCCTGAGGCTGTTGTTCTCGGGCGTGACGATCGGCGAGACACCCGCCGATTGGTTGTACCCCACCAATACGCCAGACGCCCGAAGCTCATCGAGGTTACGCTCGTGAACGGTACGGCGGAGGATCTGGGCGGGGCTACCATCATCGGGAACGATGGCGCGGAGATCCTCGTCATGAAAGTTGAACTCGTCGGTCGTCCCATACAGCCGCTTGTCCAACGTGCGAGCAGCGACAATCCCCCTTGACGGTGTCCACCCCAAGAACCCGGTCGCGCTCCCCGTCCAGCAAACCATTGCAAGGCGGAGAAAAGCGTCGGTCGAAGCTAGCGCCCCGATTGTGATCGCATCCGTCTGGTCGGCGCCTGGGAGGCTGACCGCGATCACGAAGACGTCGATCGAGTCGCGGTCGTTACTCGCGACCAGCTTGAACCATCCTCCCGCTCCCACCGCGACGGTCGGCCCTCCATCCCAAGAAAGAAGCTGTAGCGCACTCGCGTAGACGAGGCTCTTGGCGCCCACGGTCGTCCCGTCCGAGACATCGATAATCTCGACGCCCGTGACGGCCCGCGGGTTCGGCCAGGTGGCCCGCGCCGAGAGCGAGACGGTCCCTTCGTCGTCGACCACGACCTCGTAGAGCACCGCGTTGGCAGGCGCGGCCCCGAAGTCGATGGTTGTATTGAGGATCGAAGAGAGTCGCACCCCATCGACGTAGTAGGTGTCCACGCCAGCCGGCGCCGTGATGACGAGTTCATCGGGCGCGGCCAGCTCATTGATCGAGATGGCCAAGGCTGCCGTCGAAGACCCCCGCCAGATCCCGTTTGAATGCTGGATGTCCTGGTGGGCGATCAGCTCCGCCAGTTCCAGGCCACCGAGGTCCCCGAGCGCGAGCCCGTGGGGATTCGTTGGTGTGGGTGTCCCTGTGCCCAACATGGAACGATGAAGACCATCGACCGCCGTGAAGCGGGCGACGTCCTGGCTGTAAAGATTCGTGATGATGATGGAATCGCTCTGATTCGCCACCGGGAGCGACCCAGCGATCACCGTGACCGCGATGGCCGTTCCGCCCCCGCTCGTCAGCACGAACGCGCCTCCTCCACCTACCGCCACGGGTGCGCCCGCTACTTCACCAGGCGCTTGCCAGGTGAGCAGCAGGCCCACGAACGTGAAGGTAAGGGTGCCCGTCCCCTCGGCGGTCGTCGAGCTGACCGCCCCAATCGTCACGCCCGAGATGTTGGTCGGCTGGGTTGCGTAATTGATGGTGTTGAACGCGGTCGGGCTCTCGATCGAACCAGCGGTGAGGGGGCCGCCCGTACCCGTCACCAAGGCGAGAATGAGGGCGCGGTCCTGCGTGTCGGCCGACAAATCGAGATCGTTCGAAGTAGCGAGCGCGTTGAACTCGGCCTGCGTATAAACACGCAGTCGAGACGAACGGGCCGCCCGTGTCATCGGAGACGTCCCATTGGCTTCATGGGGCACAGGGTTACCCTGCAACTCCGTGTAGAACAGACAAACGAGATTGACGGTGCCGAGCACTCCTGACGAGAGCTGGACCGACGATTGACCTGGGTTCAACACCACGTAGTCGCCGCGGGGCGAGTAGCCGGTGCAGGCGGCGACGTCAATCCTCGTGGCGTCGACACCGTTGACCGTTACGACCCCGCCCGACACTACTCCCATATCCGACTGGTCGAGGAGTGCCTGCTCATGATCATCGACGCGAGCCGTTTGCTCGTAGACCAGATCGTTCTGATGCAATTCGACTCCGTCCGGAAGAAGCGCGCGTTGGGCCATCTAACAATCTCCTATGCAGCCTTGATCCCGCGTCGTGGGATTAGTGCGGACCTGACGTGTAGACCGCGTCTGAGGCGGTAACGGACGAATTCCTCGACTGTCTTTGCTCCTTTTGACGTATTACATGATCTACACGTGCAGCAGAGGTTATCGATACCATTACTACCACCTCGGCTCAAAGGAACCATGTGATCAATCTGATAGCTATGGCGTATGCCAGCCTCACAATAAAAGCAACAACCAAGCTGTGTCTCTAACATCTTCGTGAGATCGATTTGAGTATGACTACCGGAAGCGCTACGTTTCGAAGATCGATGCCGATGCTGGATAGCCTTGAACGCCTCAACATTTTGTCGGGCCCAGCTTAGGTTGTACCTATTCCGGCGTTCCCTGAATTCCGTGTCGGAGGCATATCTGTACCGCATCTGCTCCAATATCGATTCTCTATGCCTGGAATACTTGAGCCGCTGTTGGTTCTTGTACTTCTCAGGAGATGCCTTTCTGATCTCAGTCTGTCTACGAGAAGCACATGGGCGGCAGTAGGTATACAAAAAACCGTTGTTTCGACCAAAGAACTCAACCGTTGCAGGCTTATCTAAGCCGCACTTGGGGCATCGTTTCAAGCCATGGGGAGGTAAATAACGAACACACAATCCCTTCCTGATTCGTAAATCACGCTGGGACTCCTGCTGGCAGTCTTTGCATTCATACCTTAGCCCGTCTATGCTAGATGAGCGGCGACAGAAGAAATCAGTTGTTGCTGGTTTCTCCAGGCCACACTTCGAGCAGCGTTTCAGCTTGAGCATTACCCTCCGCAATGGCACTGCCTCTTCCGCAGCGTAGGAGAATCTTTTTTTCATGGCTGCAGGACCGGGATTATACTCGTCGGGTTCAGGAGCGGAAGTCCTTTCGCTGATACAGAAAAGAGCCGCAGGTCTCGCAAGTCCATGATCGACCCCACAGACACACGGTACTGGAGATACCTCCCACTCGCCGGAAGTACCGCATCCTTGGTGGTGACAACCCATGGAGCAGCCGCGAGAAGTACGGGAGTCGCAGCTCTCCTTCTCATCAGCGTGATTGTTGGAACACGAACAGGACTTGAGCGTAATGCCATGTAAGAAACAAAATAAACGGCATTGGTCTTGAGCTGGTCGCTATTGATAAGGATCGTCTTGGGGTCCAAATAGCGATAGCCCCTAGACGGGACGGTACGGACCGCTAGCCCGTCATTTTCCGTCAGGACGGTGGCACTCTTGTCACGATCACTGCGATCGCGCAACGATGCCCTACGGGTCTGCGGGTCAAACAATACTTGGACAATTCTCTGGATCGTTTGCAGCTCAGGTTCGAACCTCGTCCACACGTGGTAGTCGACGTACCAAACGTAGTCGGCGAAGCTGGCGGTGAGATCAATAACTGGCGATTCGTATTGAATAAGCGCCTGGTAATCGATCGTGTACCGGGCCCCCGAGTTGTAGCCGACCGTTACCTGTACCTGCGTGGCGGACGTGAAGATCCAACGATCGTTGGGGACGACGATGCCGTCCTCGTAGAGTTGCGCGGCCGTCTGGTCCTGGTCGCTTGTGACCGCGAGGGTCGCGAGGAATGGGGGGACCGGAGGGCTGGGGAACGCCAGCACTTCACCCGTCACCTGAGAAATCCGGGTTGGTCGCAGGTAACTGCGGCGCGCTGGCGTCCGGACGGTGAGCTGCAGGTTGGTCGAGACTCCGGTGAATAATTCGGCCTCCGTGAAGACACCTCGAATATTCTGCGGCACCACCCCCGCGTATTCCGAGATATCGAACCGGTCGCCCTCCACGTGGGCGGGCAGCACGTTATCGACATGCCCCTTGGGCGTGGTGGTGAGGAACGGCAAGCCCAGCAGTCCATTTTCTGCAGCCGTCAGATCGACGGGACTCCAGATATAGATCAGCTCGGCAAAGTAGGCACGGTGTTCGCTGCGCGGCACCGTGTTGATCCCGAGCGAGAGGGCCGTGACGTTGGGCTGCCGGAGACTAGCGCGGAGCAGCTCGACCATCTGCCCCACCGCTGCGCCGTCGTGACGGATCCGCACGCCGAACCGGCCCGCTCCCTCGGGCAAGATCGTGTCATAGCTGACAAACGTGGGGGCCATCCCGCCATCTGCGTTATCCGATGGGACGGCAAAGAGCCCGCTCTCCACCCAGCCGGCCCCGAAATTCACCCCCAGGCGAACGTTGATCGGAACGGCGGCGTAGTTGCGCAACCAGGCGGAGAGGGTGAAGGGCCACTCGCGATATTGCCAAACCCGCTCGTCGGCTTCGGTTTCCAGGGTGGTATCGCCCGTCCCATCGTTCGTCACGTAGAACTGCCGCTCGTTGAAAAACCCAGTCGAGCCGAAGACGGTACTCGGCAGGTAACTGGCGGTCGAGATGTTGTCGCCCAGCCAGCCGTCCGGGACATCCGAACCGAGGAGCGTGACCGTCTCGGTATCGCCCACGACCGGCAGGAGCGCCGAGTCCACCGTGACGGTGATCCCTTCTCCGAGATTGTCGAGCCCTCGGGTCTCGTAGGGGAAGGCGCCCTGCAGCTCCACGGTGTCGCCTACCAGCTTGACGAGCGCGAGGCCCGGCACCACAGCGGTCAACTGGTCGAGCGCCCGGTTGTTGGCGGTGATTTCTATCATTTCCTCGCGGACGGTGTTGCGCGCCAGCCAGACGCTGTACGTTCCTGTGGCCGGGTTGGCGTCGGGGAACGGGTCAGAAACCACCAGATCGAGCAGGGTCGAGCCTGGCACTTCTCCAAGAAGGAAGGTACTGCGGACCCAGGGGAAGCCGAAAACGGTCGTATAGGCGTCCTGCGTCACATTTTCGAGGACGATCGAGGCCGTTGACCCGGCCGTGGCGCCCGGGGTCACGAGCTGCACCCTCTGGGTGACCAGCACGGTAGCGACGAACCCATACCCGACCCCGTAGCGCACGTCGGCGAGAAGGGCGGCGTTGATATCGGCCGCCACCGCGAGGGCCGTCTGCGCACCCCCAGGCGTCAAGGTGATGGTGATCGAGCCCCTCCCGTCGATGTTCAGGCGGAGCCGGTCGTTGACCCCGGCCACGATCGCGTAAGGGCCGTTGATCCTGGCGATGAACCGGGCGGGCAGATGTGTGCCGTGCAGCACGAACGCGCCACCCGCCGCCACCGCGACGGCCGGGCCCGGCACGCCTCCCGGCGGTGTCCACGTGAGCGTCTGAGCGGGCCACGCGTACGTAAGCGTTCCAACGCCAAGCTGGTTATGCGAACCGACCGCATCGATTGATGTGACGCCCGGGATATCGCTCGCCCGGGTGAACTGCTGACGGTTCCGATCTTGGAATTGGGCGTTCCCGACGAACGAGTTGCCCAGCGCCCACCGAGGCCCGAATGAACGGAATGGTCGCCGCCACGGCGTGACGGTCGTGACGGTCGCGACTACGTCCTCTAGCCCCTGCTGCCGACCTCCGAACATCCGGTAGCCCTGATGGACTTCTTGGAGTTGTTCGCGGTATGCTTCATGTTGATAGGCAGGACTATTGGGATGAAGGAGCCGCTTACCCCATACGTCCTCGATTTGGTTGCGTTCCGACGCTTCCAGGCGGCGATCATTCAGCGTATCCTGAATATTCTCATCGATGTCCTCGACAACCTGCGCGAGCGCGGCATGCGCTACGTGCATTACGTATGCGTCGAGGAACGTTCGTGTCCGCCGTCCTGTAACGTCGTCTTCGAGCGTGACATCATTTCTGCCAAGGTCAAGGGTGAGGGAAAGACGCGCCACGCTATTGCTGTCAGTCGTGACGGTGCCACGGAAGGCGCCATTTACAAAGATACCAAACACCCGATTCGGTTCAGACGTCTGAACGACCAGATCATACGGTTTGGTCCCCTGATATGGGATTCTGATGCCGGAGCCGCCATAGAACTCACCGGCCGGCAATGCATCGACGAGATCGAGATACCGGTTAACCGGAGTCCCGTCAAGATTGTTGCCTGGGTTGCCCGGCATCGTTATACCTCAAATCCCAGCCGCCCCGAGGGAAGATTTCGTAAGGTCGCGTCCCCCACCACCCCAATGGACGCGCCATCTCCGTCCAGCATCTTGAACTCGCTCGCGAGGAAGTATTCGAACGCGCCGGACAATTGGGCGACCAGCCCGCTCCGCACGTAGACCGAGATGGTCGAGTCGCGGGGCGTCGTCATCGCAGGCGTCGAGAACCGAAGCGTCTCACCCAAGAGCAGCAGCTCGGCGGGTATGCCGTCAAGGAGGACGAGCGCACCGACTCGAAAGTTGTCGAGCACGGTCGTGAAATCATAGGGATCGACCAGCGACGGATTGACCGCCCGAAAGACGAGTTGCGCGGTTGTCGCGGAGAGAAACGGGTCGTCATCATATAGAACCGTCGAGTTCAGGTAGACGATGACGTGGTTGCGAATCCGCACGATCCGCAGGGTCCCGCCGATCGACTGATCGAGGACAAAGACGTCATCGACCACCGTCCCGCCAACCACACAAGTAATCCGGAAGGCGTGGCGGCTGGGAATCGTCGTATCAAAAATACGGGAGACCCGCAGGTAGTTGTTGACATCGACATATAACTCGGCGTCGAACAACCGGGTCGTCGCGGCCGGAGGACTCGCGATAACGTCTGTGGCGACCCGCCAGTCGACCTTGACGTCGCTCTGCAATCCGAACGTCGGGACGGACGTGAGGACCGCCGAACTATTAGGCACGGTGCCGGTTCGGAGCTGAAGTTCGTCGTTCTGCACGACCGACCCGGAACCGGCGGCCGACGCGACCCATTTGAGTGGGTCGATCACAACACCCGCGAAATCATCGTCGCCCGAAGTGTCGGGCGTGACACCCAACATGTTGACGTTGGTGCCGCCCTCGATCGGACCCCGCAGCTCAATCGAGCCGTCGTCGAGGAACGCGAAGCTCGATGGCCCGTAGACGTAACCGGTCCCGTAGACCACGGCGGTGCCGAAGACCGACATCGGCTACCTCAAGAACCCTGGTCGGTTGACGACCAAGTTACGGAGGACCGGATCGTTCGAGAATGAGACGACCAGCTCGCCGGAGAGCGGCGCCATCACGGTGAACTGGGCGGGATCCAGGTACTCGAAGGCGTCGGGGAAAAGGGGGAGGGGGCCGGCCGCCACCGCAAACGAAAGGTCGACCTCTTCGACGCGGGCACCCGGGGGCGTGGTCCCGAGGATCCGATCGGCCGTCGGGACCTGAGCGTCGAGCATCGGTTCCGTCCCGAACGTTACCATCGTGTGGACGGCGAAGTCGTCGAAGTCGGTCTGGACGGCGTACGCGGCCGTCAGGTTGTCGACGGCGATCCGGAGGGTCGCGGGAGCCATGGGGAAGCCGCTGCGCCGGAGCAGCTCGGTCGTGCCGGCGTACAGGTAGACGGTCCCACCGTGCCGGATGATCCGTAGGCTCGCGGCCAGGTCGGAGGTGGGCAGATAGGCCGACTCGATTGTCGCGCCCGCCACCACGACCACGACCTCGTAGCGGTCGCCGAACGTCCCGCCCGTCTTGCGGGCGACCTGCGCGTAGTTGAAGGGGTCGATGACCAGCCGGAAGGCTGCCAGCTCGACGGGAGCAGGAGCCGGCAGCGATGCGACGGGCGTGACGACCGAGAACCCAACCTCCGCGTCGGTGTCGAGCAGGGTCCCGATCGAGTCGATCTTGGCGGAGCTGCCGGCGACCGGCGAAGCCTGAAGGTGCAGGCGACCGCCGTTCTCGACTGCCGAGCTGGCCGCTCCCACGAGCGTGACGGTCCAGAGGGCCGGGTTGACGACTCCATCGTCGAAGCCGTCGTCGCGACTGGTATCGAGGAAGCTCTGGCCCGAGATCACCACTTCCGTCCCACCCGTCACAGGACCGGAGTCCGGAACGATGAAGTAGGAGAACGGCCCGTAAACGTAGCCGGTCCCGTACTCCACTGCTGTGCCAAAGACCGCCATCTACAGCACCGCCACGATCTGGCGCCATCTAGCCGTTGCCAGGTCGTACAGTAAAGTTACCGTATCGTTCGCAGCAAGGTTGATAGTGGTAGCCCCATCAAACGTGATCACACGGTTGATCGGTGCTGAGGCTATACCCTCATTCGGAATTGAAAGGATTGCGGCCCCGACATTGACGATGATGAGGATCTTGCCGTCGTACCCACCGGCAAAACCTGTGATAGTCGTTCCTGCCCCATTCGGCGTCAGTCGGGCGAAGCTGAAACCATTCGTCCCCGCGTAGTTGTTTTCCCCCACAGCCATCCCCCCAGGGCTGACGGGTCTCAATGCAAGGTCCCCATTGACATCCAGCGTCGTGTTGATGGCAGCAGGAGCGAACCCCACTCCAACTTTGGCGGCCAGGTAGCTATCACCCAAAACCGTCATCGTGCTCGACACATCTAGCGTGCTGGACAGCGTGGCGGCTCCGGTGACGCCCAGGGTCGTGCCCACGGCAGCCGAAGTCGCTGCAACGAAAGCGCTGTAGACCGTCGTCGCCCCCAGCATCAGGCCACTACCTATCTCGATCTGAAAGCCGCTGAGCGTACCGATGCGAATGGTACCGTCCGGGGCCCCACCACCTCCCGGTCCCGCGTCTAGATAGACATCGCCGCCAACGGCGAACCCACCCGCTCCAGGCGAGCCGCCGCGTACGTAGACGACCCCGCCTGCCCCAGGGATTGCACCACCACCTCCGGTACCACCTCGCAGCACCGTAATGCCGCCAAGACCCCCACCGAAACCGCCATCAAGACCTCCGGTGCCACCGGCGAAATCCGAGGTACCCCCCGTGCCACCCACCAAGACGGCAGTCCCGCTGCCCGCAGCGCCAGCACGTACATCTAAGTTACCGCCAGGATTCCCATTAACAGTGGTGTCCAGAATGTTCACCACGTGCGCTACCCCTTGCGTAAACTGCAAGTTGGCCCCGAGACGCAGAGCAGAGGTCGCCGCATCCCAGAAGAAGTTGACGTTGTCCTGAGCGAGCTGAAGGGCTGCGTTCACGAACAAGACGCTGCCGGATGTAGCGCCCCCAGCAATCGCGCCCCCAATCGCCATCCCACCACCAGCTAGCATATCAACATAAGCCGCCCCGCCCAGGGACGCCTGAACCTGATTCAAACCTTCGTGGTACCTAAGCCGCGCACTACCCACCGGGCTGAGCCCTGCAGTTGAACCACCACCGAATTCCAGATAGTTGGTAGTCGCGGCATTATCCAGCGTGATAGCATCGGTCAGAAGCTCCCCCACCTCAGCCACGCCCGCTACCGTGATATCGTTTCCGACGGTCAGGTCTGTGGTGCTCAGCGTATTCGTCCCTGCGTTCCAGGTAAACGGTGGATTGCTTTGCGCGAGATTTCCCGCACCGTCAATGTACAGAACGGAATTGGCAAGTCCCCCGGCGACCGCGCCCCCGATCACCATCCCCCCGCCCCCGCCACCAACAGGGGCAAAGGGGGCACCAACTGAATATTCCAGCTCAAGCCCAGGAGGGGCCAGCTCGTTGTATCGCAGCCTCAGCGCTCCCACGGGAGGCGGAACCAGCGAACCAGGACCCCACTCGACGAAGCAGTCCTTGGAAACACCGAGAGCCGTCTCGGTGAGCTGAACGCTCGGAGGGTCGATGGGCCCGGTGACCGTCAGCTTGCCCTCGACCCGCGCGGCCCCGACGACCCGGAGCCGCTCGCCCCCACCCGACATCGCCGAGCCACCGAAGACGGTATCGCCGTTCCCGAACGCCCGGGCCGTAATGGTCGAGCCGGCGATCAGCCCCGATTCCCACGCGCTATCGCCCGCACCCGTCCGTTCGGCCCGCAAGGCCGACCCGTTCGCCGAACTGCGCTGGAACCGGCCCGCGATGGCGGTCCCGACGTTCGCGTCTTCGACACGAACGAGCGCTTCCGTGCGGCCCGGGTTCGCGTTGGTGTCGCGGATGAAGAGGCCGGCATGCACCGGGTTGGTCGAGCCGTTGGTGATTTGGAGCGGACCACCCGCCAGCGTCGTGTCGACGGTCGGTCCAATGTTGTAGCTGGTCTGCAGGCCCGCACCCGCGACAGGAGTCCAGGGCTGTCCGTTGACCGAAACCTGCAGCTCGCCGTCTATCCCCACGGATTCGTCGTAGCGGATCCCGCACCTACCCCCGCCCGAGACGGGCGCGGTCGACCCCCCCACCATCTCCAGGTAGAGGCTGTTGGCCGCCCCACCCCGCACCTCGAAGTGGGCGGCGCCGACGCTCCGGAGCGAGAGGAGCCGGTCGGTGCCGGCGTGCGCGTTGGCGGCGTCGAGGATGTAGGCGATCGAGCCGGTATTGCCGCCGGGCTGCTGGCTGGTCAGCCGGCCCTGCTTGAGCATGTAGTCGAACGAGGAGACAACCAGCGAGCCGTCGATCCCGACCTTGGCTTCGAGGGCGTCGACCGCGGAGGCGAGCGAATTCGGGTGGCTCGCCATGATATCGTGGATACCGTCAGTCAGCAGCGGGAAGGAGCCCGCGCCGGAATCGAGGGCACCCGGAAATGCAGTTGGCGACCAGTTTAATACGATACCCATATTATCACCTATCGAACCTGAGCCCGATGGTCTGTAATTCGCCGAATCGCTTGTGTGCTACCCATGTGAAGTGCGCGCCTGTTTGGACTCGATCCAAATCGTCGACCGATACATCTTTGTATTGCATAAGCCGTTGATTAAATTGTCCGTCACGACCGATGATCTCCGCGACGAATGTCTGTGAATAACAACGCAGCACCACGCCATGGAGTCGCATGGGCCCGGTAACTCCGTCCCCAATGCATGGTCCTCACGCTTTCCTCTGAATTCGCATCCTATCACACCAGCGTGATTGTTACGTTCGTCGAACTTATCCGTGCGTACTGGCTGCGCTCTATCGCCACGTCAGCAACTCCAGCAGCCGATCCAAGGATATGGAATAACGTGAAAACCAAGTTATCGACACCCGGGATTTTACGCACTTCTGCGTTGACATCGCTCATTTCCACGTCGTCGCCAAGACCTAATGAATTGATGAACGTCACAATCGACGACACGACTTGGCTGATTGTCGACGTGGCGTTGATACCGGCGAGGACCGATAGATTCGCCGCGATCTCGATGTCGATCTGCGTGCCCTGCTTGAAGAGGAGGTCACGGCCAAACACCAAGTTGTCTGGTACAATGAAACCGTCCTGCAGCGTCTGCAGAAGGCTATTGTAGTTGTAGACGATAGTTAGGGTAGCGCCGATCGCCGGGGCTGCGCCACCTGCGATAAAGACGACGGCGTCTTGCCCTCGGATACTGCCTGCGTTGACACCCGTGTCGTTAGACAACACGTAATCGACACCTTGAACAAACGCGGGGCCACCCGTACTAACGGATGCAACAGACAATACGGGCTGCCGGGTCAGTATTATAGGTTGGCCAACTCCCAGGAATGTCTGAGTATCCGTTTGTGTCTGAGACGTCTCGCCGATGATATAGGCGTCTACAGCTCCCGCATTCGACGCTGCCCTCGTAAGCAGCAAATCAATACCGAAGACGGTCAAGACGTCGAGCACATCGACGTATTGGTCACGAACTTCGCGTTCTATTCCGAACCTACTGGAGATGTCGGTCCCAGGGATCGCGACCAAAAGACGTTGTGCTAATTCCTCGTTGGTCTCGCGGTCCCTACCATTGATTGCGGCAACTCGATTAGTGACGGACTCAAAACCTGGCAACGACGCTTGAAGTTGCGTGATCCGCCCGACACCTACATCGCCGTCGACTCCGATGGCGAGCGCCTGAACCGCTACTTCCAATTCATAGAAACCAGTAGCAGCGTTGAGATACAACGCTGCTGTCGCGGCAGGAAGTGTTCTGGTTTCCGTAGTCCGGAAGTTGATGGCCCTGTTGAGTGTCGGATCAATAACGGTAGCAAGCGGGAAGTTGATGGGCACCACTATATCGACAACCGGCGCTGTCCGCGTCTGGAAGAAGACGGTTGTGACCGCTCGACTACCAACGCTACGGATGATCTCTTCGTTGAAGGCAGTTTCGTCCAGCTCCTGCTCGGAGAACTCGCCTACATTTAGAAGCGAGAGAAGAAGGCTGAGCCGACGGATCCGATCGTTCTGTTCTTCGAGGACACCGGCAGTCGGTGCGATCACGGTATCCCTGATGGGTCCTACCGTAACATCCAGATCTGGATTACGATCTAAAACGGCCTCTTGGAGTTCAGTTTCGAATTCCGTGGCTGTGATTTTTGCGATTGCCATCAGGCCACCAATATCGTACCACCGCGAGCCACCTCATCGTGGGAACGCGTGAGAATTGATGCACGGAAGATAACGGTCGTGGGGTTAGCCTCGTCGAGTTTGGCTTGGTTGAATACCAAACGTGTCACTATCTCGTCATCGGTCATGACGGCCCGTTGTTTCCGCTGCAGGCCGATCCAACGCGCCACAGCGTCATTTATTTTCCGCATGACGTCAAACGAGATCGAGAATGGATTTTCCGACACTTTGCCGACCAGATCCACGATGCCCGCCCCGAACCCGTATTTCTGAATCGCTATGGAGAGAAGCTCACCGAAGTCCTGGCGTGTCTTGTCCTTGCCGCTCACAGTGATGAGCCCACCGTTTGCCTGGTCGACAACCCAATCCCCATTCACGATCTTGAACGTATCAGCCATTTCAAGCCGCAGCCGGTGGCGATGTCTTGGCCACTATAAGATTCGTAATTAGTGTACACGTGGCAGCAAGCAGAGTGTCCAACTCGGTCAACTGATTGATCCTGTCGGTCACATTAGCAGCCAGGGCGGTCACTTCCCTGGTCCGGAATGCTAGGCCGTCAGAAATCGCCAGGAGCCCGCTCAATATATCCTGGGGTGATTGCAGGATCGTCCCTAACTCAGGACAATTCGGCACCGCCCTCGCGAAGTTGGAGGGATACGCTTGCAACCCTTCCTTGATAGGGGCGAGCACGGTATTCAACAATCCGTATTGGGTTTCGGCCGCCAGTGACACCGCATCGTATACAACTGTCTGCAGTTGTCGTTTCGCCTTCTCGGTCGCAAGAAGGTCCCGTTGCAAGTCAATCACGTCGCAGAGCGCGGACAACGCTGCGATCGACAGAGTCTGCAGGACCTGGCTTACGCAGGGACTCAGCGCCACGGTTGGAACCATATCATATTGAGAGAATAAAACACGGGATTATAGGAGGGTAACGGTCACACCACCCGCGAATGTCACGATCACGGTATGGGTCCAGGCATCGATTGCCGTCGCAAAAATACCGGCTGCCATAGCCGACGTTGTAGCCACCAACAACGCAGGGATAGCGGCGGTCAGAAGGGCGGCGAGGCCAGGAGGCGCGACCGTCACAACTCCAGCGCCGAAGACCACAGGGGGCACCAACCAATACGCTTGGAACGCCACCTCCATGGCGGCAAGGGTAGTGGATCCCTCGGACGCGACACCCGCGGCAAACGCTGCCGCCAAGTTCGAGGCGAGCAGTCCCTCCTCCAGTCCTGTGAAGACCGGGATTGCGACGCCCGCGGTCGCGGCCTGCGCGTAAGTCGAGTAAGCGTCCGCCCAAGAAGAAGCAGCCTCAGCGAAATCGCTGGAACCGGCAAACACGGAGGCGAGCCCATCAGCAAGCGTTTGGACGAGGAGAGCCATTAGCCACTTCCTGGACTCGGGAGCTTCTGAGTCAGCGCCACGTCACTGAGGATGACGTTACTCGTCAGATATGTGGACTTGAGCACTTGAAGCGCCGCCAGAGTCGCCGGGTTAAAGGTCGCCGGCCCCATGGGCGTGGCGATGACCGCACTGTTCAACGCATCCGTCAAACCCTGGAGAAATGTGTTGAGCTGGGTGCCTAGGGGTACCGGTTCGGTCGCACCCGGTCCCCCAAGCTTGATGGTAGTGGTGGGCTGGAACGTGAAATCCTTGTATTGGGCGAGGAAACTGGACAGCAGGCCCACCAGTTTGATGCCCAGCACGGTCGCGAGCGCTGATTGGGTCACCTCTAGGTTGCCCAATGCATCGACTTCCAGCTCGAACGCGGTCGTCACGCCGGCCGCGTCGTAAACGCGCACGTGCGCGCGAAGCGGCCCCCCACCAGAGCCGATCGTGGGAGCGAACGGGGTAGTGTCGTCGACAACATCACCCAGCTTGGCATCGACCATCGGGATTGCCGCACCCGCTACATCCCTGGCGACGAATACTCGGTGCTCGCGTTGTACGCCTCCGGCAACCGCTGAATCTTCAGTATCAATGGGGAGGAGTCGACGTCGTACCTGGCCAAACCGTGTTTCACATGCTAGTGCCACCGACTTGTGGAGCATCGCGTCGGCATCGATCTCCATGCCGTCGCGGTCCAACACCAGCGTTGCCGTCCCGCCGTTGAGTCGTAGGATCCCTTCTCTGGTGCCGAGGATGGCGGCCAAGCCAGATGACCTGATCTCGAATTCACCCCCCTTGAGTTCCCTGAACAAAAATCGGTCTGCAGCGTCGGCATCGGCCAACTGCTTATAGTTGATCGATTCGAAGTTGACGATGTGCATGTTGCCGTTGACATTCTGGACGAGTGTCACGACATCGCCTACTTGCGGCATGAAGCGCAGCCAAGACGAGTTACTACCCAGCACACTCAGTTGCAACAGTGGGAGCTTCACGTCCGGGCGATACCCTATACCGATTCCAAGGTCTACCCCGATAATCCCGTTCCTCGTATCGACGGAAGCGATCGTCCCCGTGATGGCGACGTTGGGGATCTCGGTTCTGGTACCAAGAAACGGATCTGACTCACCGGGGACTGGAAATCGCATGTCTATCGGCCCCTGGTCCGCCGCGGTGGACCTAACACACTGTTCAACGTCTCGTCGAGTTCCCGTCCACTCTGGTATCTCGGACCCAGCGCGCTATTCAGCGTTTCATCGAGAGCCTCATTGATGTCAGGCGTCCTTGACACCTCTTCGCGTTCGAACAGCAGCTTGTAGTTAATAGGTCGGCTATTCTGCCCGGTAAGAGGGAAGTAGATCATATTACCATCTTCATCTAGCTGCCCCGCCCAACCCCGCATGTGGTTGACGCCGAGAGTGGTGCGCCATGAACCGTTCCACTGGATGTTATGGTTGACCGATACCGTGGTACCAATATGATTGCGGAGCTTCCACAGCACGGGTCTGTTCAGGCCCACGTCGAACCGCGGTACGATCGGTAGACTGACCGAATGGGCGTCGGCGTTTATCCGATTCAACAGAATATTGCCAAAGATCCTAGCCGCCCTCTCCGTCTGGATGAGACCGCGGAGATTCGAGTTCTCAGCACGAGTCCCATATGTCGGAAACATCGATGGGATCTTCACGACTGTGGGTCGGAGGCCCTGTTGAGCAGCACGGTCAATACTGGGAAGGTTGCTGAGCGCCACATTGACCTGTGCGATCGTTCTGACGGCGGCATCCGAGAACGTCGAGGACGACGAGAACAAATCATCATTTTCCACGATATATGCGCGCTGGTACCGCTCGCCGAAGTCATCAAAGTCGAAGTCATAAAGCGGGAATTCGACGACAAGGTCTCCCTTGGGCGTGCAATAAAACAGAAACTCTATACGGTCCAGGGCCTCGTAGATGAGACCCAGCCGATTCTGGAATTCGGATGTTCTTGTCTGCCACGACCCCAGCAGATCTTCTGCTATGACTTCCCTACCTACGGTACCGGCGCCCACCGGCAAATACATAAAGAGCCGGCCACCGTCGACCGGAAAATTGACGGGGTCTTCACCGATGAGCGTGATGATATCGTCGATTGTGTTGAGCTGACCCTTCCTAGGAAGCGTTGACTTGAACGTCGCGGGGTCGGTATCCTTGTTGAGCAATAACTCGATATCTGTGGGGCTCACCCGCCACGAAATAATATCGTTCCATTCCTCCAGCGAAACAGGCGTCGTGTCTACCGGCGCCTCTGGGTCTTCGCCTAGACTAAACAAATATGGGCCGTTTGCAGGTATATTGTTGACGACTCGCGCACTGAGCGTGTTAATATCTGCATCTGTGACACCAGGCACATTGCCAAGACCAGAGTTATCGGCAGTGGGTGCCCGCATGGATTGGAGGTCAGCGATCCTGCGAATCGTTGCGCCATCTCTGATCTGTCTGACACCGTCATCCCTAGCCGGTTTGAACGCGCCAACACCGTCAAGGCCAAACCGCTTGGTTATTTTATCGCCGAATTGATTGATGAAATCGAGAGCGAAAGCATCCTGTGCCAAGTTAGCTCTCTCGGTCGCAAGTGCCTCTTGCCTGTCGACGTAGTTTTTGAGATCCTGTTGTTGCTGTTCGGTCAGTTGAGTGGTCAGTGGTGCATCTGGGTTAGCGATAAAATTGCTGTCAATACCCTTGATTAGACCGCTTGCTAGTGCAATCTCCTCCAATTCCCGGCGACTCACGTCACTCGACGCTTGAAGCCTCCCAGTCTGGTCTTCATTGAACGAAAAATGCTGTGAGATCTCCGGAGCGGCACCCGGTGGCATCTCCCGATGCGTGCCAAACACCAGGAAGTCTATAATATTTTCGAGTGGTCTGTTGGCTAGCAGGCTCGTATAAGCGCCACGTGCCATCTCGTCAGTGATCACACTAACAGAACCAGCGTCGAGGATACCGGGGTTCGCGGTCGCGCGTGCGTACCGGAGCAACTTCGTGGGATCCTCAGACGCGACGGTAAGGGTTTTCTGGTTATCCTTACCGACGTCATCCGTCATATCGGTCACAAGACCGGAAAACCCGTAGTACCAGACAGTCGAATCGAAGACATCACGGATGAATACCCTCACCGGGTCATTTGGATGAAAGATCGGCACGCCATCAACATAAGGATATCGGCTCCTCGGCACGACACCCGTCGGAATCCCCGCTTCATCAATTGTTTCGACATCGATCTTCGAGTGCTGCTGCTTGAGGAAGAAAATCTGGTTTTTGATCGATGTTGGATTCGAGAGCCGAAAATCATCGGTCTGCGCGTCGAGTCCAGGACGGCGATCGCTAGCCGCGAGTGTCTCGATGAGTTGATCGGTCGTCTCGCTGACGGAGACACGACCGAGGTCCCGAGTTGGGATATTGAAGATCCTGGGATCGATTTGAGTGAGGAACAACATGTCCTCAGTCGTCAGCACATATTTGTCGCGCTCATTTAGCAACGTGACGGCACAGGTATTGGGCTGCTTGCCGACGTTGTTCTGGATGTTGATGGCGATGACATCAGCCGTGATCTCGAAACCGTAGAGGAACACCCGGTAAGCTGGGAATGCGTTGCGGACAGCGGGCATCGGTCCGCCAGAGTCCATGGCGGCACCAAAGATGAATTGGAGGGCCCTCAGTGTTTCACGTCTAACGGTCTGTTCGTCGCGTGCCATATCTATACGACCGGCTCACCGCCGAAAACGGCGACCAGACGATTGATACCACGGCTATCCACAATGTGGTCAGCCATATAGCCGACGATTTCATCGAGCGGCGGATCGGTCCGTTGCACCGTGAATTGGACATTCCATTGCCGCTGGAACGGTTCCTGCGCCGTCTCGCTGAATTGCAAGACGTTGGTAAAGAAACCGAGGAACGTGACGGGTTTGGGGAATAGAACGGATGCATATGTCAGCGTCACAAGGTTGGGGCGACCGGTTTCGAGGTCAAGGATGGGTTCGAGTGTCAACTGGTAGAAACTCGCCCAAGCCATCAACTTGTCCAGCGCGCCCGTTTTATCAAACGTGAGGTCGACGCCCGACCCGATCGGGATCGACCCTACTTGCCGCTGGATTGCACGCGGATCGATGTTACCGGTTGTCCCGGAAAGGGAAAGCATCAGAATATCGTTATTCTGCCCATTCTGGTTCGAGAAATGAAAATATGTGACGCCGCCAATCGTGTCCTGTTTTTGGATCCGCTTGGCCTGCTGGAACTGGACCTGCTGCGGGTTGATCTGCATCATGATGGGCGGTACACCCCGGTTATCCCTCATGGTCGACTGCCAGACAATCGGAACCCGGACACCTGCCGACATGCCGAATTTACTGAGCGTCTCGGTCAACACGGTTGCGGCATCAGGTAGGATGAACGCCATTGGTTTATCTCCTGTTGGCAGGTGCGGTGCCCGTTCTCACGGCCGTATGCCGTTCGGCCGCCGTCACAGCGCTGTCCATACCGGCCACATCTCCCGTCCATTCAAGTGCCAACGGTCCGGCCGCAGCAGGGGTTGCCGCTGCCGGAGCGGCAGCCGGAGCAGCAGCCGCCGCAGGACTCAAACCCGTCTGTGCTTCTGCTTCCAACGCCCGCCGCGATGCTAACCTATTCTGTCGAGTGACTTTTTGTATGGTCTCCGGTGGTGTCATGGAGAACGGCTCAGCCGGTGGTGGCACAGGTTCTGCGCCCCCCTCTGACCGCATAGCCTTCGCAAGCAGGTTAATACCTTCGATATCGACCTCCTTGGCTGCCTCTCCCAGTAATCCCAACCCGTGTGTCGCCTGTTCCATGGCTGCTGGGAATACGTCACGGATTTCCTCTCGTATCCTCATATACGCACCGGCAGCTTCCAAGTCACCGCTCAACATAGCCGAGAAAAACTTGAGACCGATGATAATATCGGCGATCCCGGCCGTCACGACGTTGAAGAGTGCCATTCCGATCTCCGCCATACCTGTTAGGATGTCGGTAGTAGCACGTTGGAATTCACCGGTCTTCTGCTCTTCAGTTTTGAACGCGTCGGCAAGTTGCTTTTTCTGCGCAGTCGTCATTTTGTCGAGTGTCAGACCACCTGCCAGCTTGTCACCGATGTCCATTACCGCCTTAGCACCCTGGAAACCGAGCTTCTGCTCTAGGATAAACCGCGCCTTTGTTGGGTCACCGTGCGCCATCTCCATAGCCCATGACCGTAATTCGGTGACCGTGCGGGCCAGCAGCTCCGGACTCGCACCACCCTCCTGCATGAGTTGGGTGAGCAGGCGCTGCCCGGCTTCAAGGCCCTTGCCCATCCCAAGCCGTTCAGCCAACATGACGTGTTCGCCAACTCCGAAGCTTGCAATGCCGCTGAGAGCCTGTTGGATACCTTGCATAGCCGATGCACCTGCGAAGTGCTTACCAAGTCCCAATCGCTCGTATTGAGCTTGAAGTTTGAGGGTGAGGGCGGCGACGTCATCGACGTTGATACCCAGCATCCGAACGCCGCTGGTGGCCTGTAATACCGAGTTCGTGAAGTTGGCGATCCCGATACCGGATTTGGCACCCGCGAAGTTGAGGGTTGTAATCTGGTCGGCCGTTTCCTGGACGTTCATCCCGTAGTCGCGCATGAGGTCAGTCGCTTGCTTGGCAACTGATCCGCCTGCCAACTCGAAATGCCGTTCCAATGACAGCGTGAGACCGAACAAGTCCCTCTGCTCAGCGCCCACCGCATTCGCCAGTTTGCCCGCTATTTCGCCAGGTGCAATGCCGGCAGTTGCAAACGTGTGGGCAACACTTTCGATCTCACCACGAGTCGCCGCGAATCGGAGTTCAAGGTCTTTAGCAACCCCGGACAGCCTAGCCGCCGCCGACCGGTCAGTCGCCTCTATCTTGCCCCCAACACCACGAATCGATTCTTCAAAAATCTGTTGGAACCGGTTGGCCTGCGCCTTCCACTCCTGGTCCTTCATGACGCCATAGAGGAGGAGACCGACGAAACCACCGATTCCACCTACTGTGGGCGTGAACAGGCTCATGATATTGCCAGCCGCGCGCCCCAAATCGCCGACGAACGCGTCGGGCTTGACACCCAACTCGGCCAACTGCTTGTCGACCTTAGCGAAGATCCTGTCCATTAGGGGCGGCTTCTGCTTCGGCATCTTCTTCTTAAGCGCATCATGCCCGGTCTTGAAGCTTTTCAGCAGATCCGCTAATTCACGTTCGTAACGATGTGTATATTGGCGGATTTGCTGAATAGGTCCCAGCCCTGCCTCGGTGAGGATTTGTTCGACCTCCGTCTTGGCCCGTACATCCTGCGAGCCAGACAGTGTTTCTGTTGCCGCGATCATACGCTGCTGCGATTGGCTGAACTCGGTAACCGCCTCCTCGGTACCAGAGAGTTTGACCTTCGCTTCTAGGACTTCATTGGCCATGTATCTTCTTCTGTTTACCCATGATTCCCTTGATCGGCGCCCTTATATCGACGTGCTGGCCACTCGGCACACCCTTCACGTGTTGAGCTTCCACTTCATAGTGAAGGTGAGGCGATGTTTCTTTTCGGTCAGTTGGCCGGAACGCCCGGCCGGTCACACCGATTGCCTGTCCAGCTCTGACACGTTGACCTTTAGTTACCGATACAGAACCTAGGTGAGACAATTGATGCGAATACCCCTGTGGATCGAGGATATAGACGGATTGCTGCGGTAAATCGGGTCGAGCGCGGCCACGACCGGCGAACGTCACGACACCGGTTGCAGGTGCTACCACGGTTGTCCCATATGGCGCTGGTATATCGAGCGCCTGGTGGGTTCCCGGCCCTTTGGCTCCCCATGACGCCCACGCCGGGTTATATCTGCCCGCCAACGGGAAAGCCTCTATCAATTCCGATTCATGCGCGGTGAATTCTGCCGCCATTTGTCGGTTCACACCCTCGACTGTATGCAGGCCGCCCTTTACGAGGTCTGCCATCTGTTGTCTGCGCTGGGCAGCACGTGGTGTGATGATAAAGCCGAGTGATAGCCGCGCCATACCGCCCGGCCGGGGCTCGAACGACATCCGCGTCACCACAATTTCATCTGCTTCGACGCCCGGTTGGACCGCCGCGATTTCACCGGCCAGTTGTTCCTGTATGGCCCCCATATCACCGCGGCGAGTCGCCGCGTAGATGTCCATTCTTTCGCCGGGGTCCAGCTCAACTGTAGTGGTTGCTGAGCCTTCACCCGGTTCGAGCATTCGTTCCTGCCCGGTACCAAATGCTAATCCCGCGCCCTGTGTTATCGCGCCTTGGACAGTCTCTAGGCCAGCCATCCGACTCAGTTCCTCGGGTGTCCCTAACGCTTTCCCCATAGCCTGCATGCCCAAGGAAGCGGGCGTCAATAAACCGGCAAGACCACCTCCTATCTCGGTGACACCCTTACCAAGTAGCTGGACCTGTCGTTCTCCCGCCGCCGTCGCTTGCCCACGGAGTTGGTGAATATATTGGAGGTCGGCCTTCGATGCGGGATCGAACTTTCGCATCGCGCCGAATTCACGCTCAAGGAAACCGCCCACCGCCTTACCGGCAGGACCCAGCTTCGTCAGCGGCACAGCCAATTGATGGGCGAGATTGCCGATGAATTCGGCCAACGCATACGGCGCTTCCCGGATCAGCAAGACGATCTGGGCGAGCCCGATCGTCATCAGGTTGAATAGCGCAAACCCGACCTTCGACATCCCCCGCATGATCTCATTGACATGGACCCGCCAGTCTTCAGTCCTCGACTGTTCGCGTGCCCAGACGTCGTTGAACGTCTTTTCGGCCTTCGCCCTATCCTCCTTCGATAGGTTGGTATTGCGAAGCGTTTCTACCGCTTCAACGAGTTGTGCGGACCCCTGAGCCCCCATATGGGGAAATAAGGCTTCCAGCGCGTATGCAGTCTCCGCCTGGTTCACCTGAGAACCACGACGAACTAAATCGACAGACGCCACCACCATGTCACGGAAGACACCAGGACCTTTGTCTTTGTCGTACATCGCGTCTTGCAACGCGAAATATGCGCCGACGTCCTGGCCGAGTCCCATCCGTTCCGCGATGACGATCTGCATACCCTTCGACATGCCGGCCATGCCGGCCGCGATGTTGCCGGTCGTCGCCATGGCAAGCGCACCCGCGAAATGGTGTTCGAGTCCCTTGGCTTCGAGGTTCTCTTGCAGCGTGCTAGCGATCATGACGGTGTCGTCGATAACGGCGCCATATTGGCGGACTTGACCCGTTGCCGTCATGATGTCGTTCAGAAAGTTTTGGACACCCACACCGGCATCTCGACCCGTGATCGCCAACGCGGCGACCCGCTCCGATGCGGCTTTCGACGACTCGCCGTAGTCCGTCATAATCCGGGTTGCCGTCCGACCTGCCGTTCCCTCCTGCAACCGGAAATATTGGTCAACCGCCGCATTAGCCAGCAAGACGCTCTGCTTGGCCCCACCCACCACAATCGACGTCTTGGCATGTGCCTCGGCAGCCGTGATACCCGCCTGCGTCATTGCGTTGACGACCGCACGAGCTTCACCTTCCGACATCCGGAACGTCTTGGTCAAATCGGTGAGCTGCTGGCCAAGCTGGCGGGCATGGCGTTCCGCCTTCTCGAAACCGGGTCCCGTTGTGGCGGCAACGGTACTGGACCACAGTTGGGTGTACCGCTCGGTATCGGTTCTGATTTTGTCTTCATACGACAGACCATAGAACATCAAACCGAAGAAACCGCCCGTTCCCAGGGTTGTAGGCGACAACATCCCGACCCCGCGGTCAAGCGTTGCCTTGAGCTGCGTCGGGATGTTGATATAATCGACGATCCGCTTACGAATCATCGATTCTTTCTTGGGCTCAGGCTTATCCGGCTTCTCGCCCTCTTCCTCCTCTTCTTCCTCCCCCATGGCGGTCGCGGTAAAACCCTTGACGACCTTGCGGAGATCGATGATCTCCTGCCCCATCTTGGTGTAGTCCTGGAAGATCTTAAGGACTAGCCGCTCTTGTAGCTCCGCCCGGTCACCCGCCCCGGTCGCCAGTTCGGCCGCGTGTTCCATCTCGCCCGCTACCCGGGCCGCCTGGTCACGGAGCTTCTCGGCCGCTTTGATCTCCGCCTCCGACATCCGGGCCTTAGACTCCCCGATTTCTTTGGCGAGGTCCTGATACTTCTCCTCGACCTCCCCCATCCCCGAGATTCGGAAGACGAGGTCAAGATCGGCCCCGCCACCCGCCGACCCACCCGTCACTGCCATGACGGATGGCCTTCCCTTGACACGGGTTGCATCGCGTGGGAGCGGTGGCTATCTATATAGGGATCCACACGACTGCACAACCGGACCACCTCCCAGCGGCTGGCAACGGGTATGGGTCGTCCGTGACCCATCTATTCGTCCAGCGAAAACTTCTTGGATCGGCCTACTACCGGCGGTGGCTGGATACCGAGTTGCCGCCGTTCGGCTTCCGTCTGGATGATGGATTCAATGGGCCTATCGAGGATTTCAATTCCGGTATCCTGGTCGAGCAGGTCGACCGGCGGACAATCACCGTCATCCGGATCGACATTCGTCTCCTGTTTCTCCAGCTCTTCCCAGAGCTTCAGCATATGAGCCATGTAAGCCGGTTGGGCAGTAGCGTAGAGAAGTGGCGTTACTTCGTTGAATTGCGCGGGCATGCGGAGTTTGCCGGTCGCTTTGTCGCGGACCGGGATAGCGGAGAGGCCGAGAGCACGCGATAGAGTCATTTGTTGGATCTCCATCGCTTGGACTGCCTGGCGCTGCATCCCATGGTACAAGAAGGCCCACCGCGTCGGGTTCATCCACTGAAGCTGCTCCCACGGATCTCCCTCGCCACAGGTGCCGCCGGGGGACCATCGGCGGGCGAGGACGTACTGCTGGATTCCGAGGTGCGGGTCCCCTTCGATGAGTTTTTTAATTGCTCGATAACTTCCCGCCTGCGCTCATCCAGGCCCCGGTAAAAAGCGTGAAATTCGTTGATGATGGCATCGCCGAACTCCAACATGAACTCGTGCATCCTCTCTCGGTAGTAGTTACGCAGGTCGTCCGAGCTGTTCTTCAAATAGTCGACCAGTTTGGGATCTTCGGGCAGGCTGAAGAGTTCCTGGACGGGCACATCATCGACGTGGCTGATCGCCGCCGCTACCGTAGCACCCTTCATGCTCGACAAAAGGGCCACATTGGAAGCGGTCGACACATACATATCCCGCCAGACGGATTCACCGTCCGACAGGGTATGCATGCGGAACTTGCGACCCGCGAACTCGAAGACGTCTTCGATCCGTCCCCGCAGTAAATCGGCTCGCAAGTCCTGCAGGAGCACAGACAACTTGGACTTCCCATTACCTTCGGCCATCAAAAGCCTCCGTTGTCGCCCGGTTGATTCGAACCAGCCGGGGTGTCAAAAATGTTTACGACGCCTTGTACTTCCGCACGAATGTGAGAACAGCGCTCACATTCACGATCCTGTCGCCTGTCGCCTGATACGTCCGGCCGAGGCTGCTGAACCAACAGCCCACGTAGACCCTTGCCTCTGACGTTCCATTGGGGAACCGCCATGATTCGCGGACTTCGAATGGATTCGACTGGTCGCCCAACATCTCGAAGTCTGTGACCGCGGAACCCCCAAACGCCTGCTCCATGCGTCGCGTATAGAGGTCGTATCTGTTGACGTTGATGGTCAAACCACCGACGTTGCCAGGCACCGCCTCAACAGGTTCGCCGGAAGTATTGGCGTTCAGCTCGTAGACATGAGCGACACCCCGCGACATGTTGATGCCCCAGCTCTGGATGACGCCGATCGTGATACCGCCGGAACGGATCGTCATCGCATGACTGGTACGAACCGCGGTCGTCGGAGGGTTCGACCGGAAAACGGAATTACTAAAAAATATCGGCTCAGCCATCGGACTCTCCTTATGACGTCACTGTCGTGTCAGCCACGCTGAAGAACGGGTTGTCGACGCTGTATTGACCAAACATCCGCTTCGCGGGGTACCGGAGCATGAACCAGAATCGGAAATCGAACCGCGTGGGGTCTGTGGACGACTGGAATACCTGGATATCGCTCGCGTAGCTGATACTACGCGTATTACCCGAGTTATCACGGAACGGCCCGATCGCTCCACTGCCGATGAGACTCGTCAAAGTCGTCGCGATAACGGTCTTGATGTCGAGGATGAAGTCGGTAAGGTCTTCGGGCACGACACCCACGAGATTCGAATCGACCGCTTGGGTGACGGCGCGGACGGCGTTGTCCTTCTGGGCACCGGCCGAGATCTCCGAGAACTCGATAAGACCACCACCCCCCACCTCGGTCGTGATAGGGTCGAGGAGGATGAGCCGTCCCGCGTCATTCGATACCACCGTGACACCCGACGACGCCAGCATATCCCGTTCTGCGTTGAGATACGTCTGGAATGAGTCGAGGTCGAAGCCGGTGATGAGCTTGCGGAGCAACGACGTTGCGACGCTCGTGAAACTGGTATGCCGTGCTGCGACCGCGACTGCCAGGTACGTGGAATCGAGATTGATGAGCGGCTGCGTGCCATCTGGCAACGTCAATGTACGACTGACGTTCGGCGGGCCCGCGAGGACGAACCTACCACGCCCCGGGCTGTCGGCAGCGACCTGCAACGTCCTCTTCGCCCGGAAAACGAGTGTATCGGCCGTGTCGACATCCCCGATCTCCGTGTCGCGTGCCATCCCGAGCCAACCACGCCGGTACTTCTTCTCGGTAATGGACGATTGATTGACGACCTGATTGAGCAACGCCGTCTGGACATCGAGTCTCGTATCGAGGGCCGCGACCTCCGTGATACTGGAGTTGTCGAGCCCGTTGTTGATCGCGTTCTGGAAATCCGCGATCGAGTAAGCACCGTCGCCATCCGCGTCCTGCACCTGCACGACGAAGATACTAGGTGCGTCGTTCTCGAAGGCGATCTGACCCGAGATAGCGAGCGGGTTGTCGGCTGCCAATTCGCCCACTTGAGCGAAGAGCTGATCTTCGCTGTAGACACGAACTGGCGTATTGTAGTCCGTTACCGGCCTCACATAGTCGTAGGTGACGAAGTAGACGGAGCCGACAGCCGGTTGCGTGCCCGTCCCGGTGACTGTGGCGGGTAGTTGGGCGGTCGTGAGACCCAGGATAGCCGTGTGGGCACTGCCCGTCTGCGCTTGCGCGATGCGCACTTTGGAAGTCGAACCCTGAGTAGGCGACAGCAAACGCAGTCGGTTGGCACCGTTATTCTGCGCAACCGTCGAGAACGTCGAACCGTACTCGCTATGGTCCGCGAGCCGAGCGTTGATATCCGCGATGATCTCAGCGATCGTCACCGCCGCCTGAACGGCGCCGATGATCGGACACGTCACCGTGCCGGTGCCCCGCTGAAGCAGCGGCACCTGGATATTGAGAAGTTCGAACACACCCGTATGGAACGTGCTGCCCGGCGCCTGACTGATTTGGATCGTGCTACCGGCACCGACCGTGGGGCTGGTGAGGCGCAACCGGGTGACACCCACGACTGACGCGACGGTCGCGTAATTGGCTCCATACGAAGCGGAGGCCAGGAGGGCCGCATTGATATCCGCAGCCAACGTAGTAGCCGTCACGGCCGCGCCCGCCGTGCACGTGATATCGATGTCGCCCCGCCCGTCGATGTTGAGACGAATGACGTTGTTGGGAGCGAGCGTGTTGTATGGGCCAGCAGCCAGCGATGTAAACTCGGCTTGAACAGCGCCGTCCACGAGTCCGTCGACCGCGATCTCCAATACCGAGTTGACCGACAGGTCCACGTTTGGCGCGAGGTTGACGGTACCTTCAAGTTCCGCCGCCTCGTCGATCGACCAGTTGATCGAGTCGCCGCGAACATCCGCGGTGGCCGCACCGAAGATCGCGGTAGCCGCATTGAGGACACCGGCATTGATCTGGATCCGCGACGTTGGTCCCTGAGTCGGGCTCGTGAGTCGCACTTGATCCGTATTGTAGACGGACGCGACACCGCCGTAGGCAGGCCCATATGTCACGCTTGCCGCCAGAGCCGCGTTGATGTCGGCTACGACCTCAGCGGCCGTCGACGTCGCCGGCACCGCGCCTGCAACCGCAACCACGATAGCGGCCAACCCGTCGATTTGCAGATAAAGCTGGTTGTTGACCGACAGATCGTAGGTATCGTTGACCGGACCATTGATCCGCGCCGCCGGATCGAGCTGATAATCCACGTTCTCCTCGAACGTGGAGGTACCGGCGAAAGCGCCAACCCGTACCGCGACTCTCGCGTTGTCGTTGACGAGATCGTCGCGATCCGTGTCCTCGGCCACGTAATCGATTGTGTAGACGGACGTGACCGAATAGGCAACATCCGCGATCTGGATCTGCGTCGCGCTGTTGAATTGCCACAGGTCGAGTGACAATACCACACCGTCACGATAGACGGTCGTATCGGCCTGAGCCTGAGTCGATGTGTGGACGAGGTTCGCGGTATGGGGTGAGGCTGCCGCCACTACCAGCGCCTCGCCCGCGATACCACCGCGGACAATTGCCTCGTTCTCAGCGCGTCTGAAGTTGCTACCCGGCCCGACGATAGCCAGCGTCTGCGGCACTGTGTTGATATTCAGCGCCGTTGGGACGATGACTTCCTGGATGTACACGCCGGGTGTCGTATACGTGCTGATATTGACCGCCATTTCCTATTCCTCCATCTCCGTGTTGGCCATGCGCCCTCTCGGGCCGTTGTCGTGGAGATGGGTCTCCAGTATCTCCATTTGTCAGCTCGCCAGAGGCAATTCGTGCCTCGTGATCGTGATCGTGTCTGTAAATACGCTCGTGATAGTGATAGGGTCGACGACCGGCCCAGCCGGAAGCGCCGTGGCCGTCACCCTCACCTGAATCGATGACCCGCCAGCCCCGAACAGCGTCGCCACACCCCCCAGGCTCACGTCGACGACCGGCCCTGGACCTTCCACGCCAGGTGGATCCCATTGGAGGGTTCGTGCAGCGCCCACAATCGCGAACGTCAGCGACCCCACGCCGGCAGCCGTCGTGTTACTGACGGCCACGACCCGCACACCTGTGATGGTAACGGGTTGACTGGCTGAATTGGGGGGCAGGCCCGTTGCACTGACGGATACTTGAATTGAGGTCCCATCTCCACCGGGCAACGTGAACGAACCGCCCGCTCCTACTGACACGACGGCACCTGGGACCAACGCACTCGGGGCCTGCCATTGTAGCTGCTGAAGCGTGCCTGCCGTGTAGGTAAGCGTCCCATTGCCGGCATTCGTACCGTCGCTGGGGATGACGATCCGAACGCCCGTGATAACCCGGGGCTGGTCGTTGGGCAGAAACGTGAACTGATATGGGCTGTTCTGGATGTTGACCGGGATCAAACCAGGCGGGATTATCCGGTCCACGTAGTCGAAGATGGTGATCGGGATATTGAATCGATTGGCATATATTTTGTCTTCCTTCTCACCGTCAGGCCGCGGGATATCGGCTTCGCCCGCCATCGACCAGTCGCCCAAGATGATCTGGAAGAACCGCTCAGCCGTCGCGCCCGGTGTTGCCTCCTCGAAGACATGCTGACCGTAGAACGTGTAGTCCCGGTCGGACATGAACACGTTGAGGAAATAAGTGAGCAGATCCGTGATTTCAGTCCGCTCGTTATCGCTCGTTGCCCCGACGTCCAAGCCGATCGAAAAACTGGCACCAGATCCATATCGGTTGCACGGCGGCCGAAGTGGGTTGCTGGTGTCGTCGTTCTGGCCCACCAGATATCCGAGCGCCACCAACAATGCCGCCGTCCCACCCGTGATCTCGATCCGGTTCGGACCCTGTGGTTCGCTGCTACCCGCAGGACCACCAGCCAAGATTTCGAGCAACACACTCGCACCGGACGTTACGGCCCGTGCCCTGGCATAAAGGGCCTGAACGTCAATCGCGTTGACAATCTGTTGGACGGTAACGGCCGCGGGCGTCGGGAAGAAAACGGACGAGAAAACCAATGTACTGGCAACGTCGGTTCGACCATCCGGCCTCGTCGTCAGCGTCAAAGTCGCTGGGGGCACGTTGCCCAAGAACGCCGACAGATCGTATGGCTCCGGATTCGAGGATCGAACACGAGGCGAATACTGGACGTGGTCGACGAAAGCACCCGTGAGGCCAAGCGGCTTCCGATTCCCGGTCGCCTTTGTGACCGAAATCAACGGGAGCCTCTGCAGGATATCCGGGTATTCGCGGATCAGCGTGATCAGGTTCTCGAACGGGTTGGTACCCAGCGACGAGATCGCGTATTTCTCGATGTTGAGGGTCTCGACATACCGGGCGGCTGCCGTCGTCTGGGCGAAGAAGTTGCGGAGTTCGAGAATGAACGCGTCTTTGACGGATTCGACTAGCTGAAATTGGGCGAAATCCTGAGTTGTTTTTAAGGCCAACGTCGGGATATTCTGCTTCAGTGCGAAGTCATCCAAGACGAACGGCATTTTATATACCCTCCATCTTCAGAGAACCTACGTTCACTGATTGCCCACGACGGGCCCTATAGATCAGGTATTCCCAGGCAGTCTTAGTCTGCTTAGCGGAATTGCACGGGATACAAGCCATGCAAATATTTTCGGTTGAATTGGTCGGGTTCAGCTCTGATCTTGATAGTGGGTTCTTGTGGTCCACCGATAGCGTACCAACAGAACCGCAGTAATAACACCGCCCTTCTTGTTGTTTTATCAGATTCCGCATTTCGACAACCGAGAACGAACCAGGTACAGACCGAAGCTTGGCACGACGACGAATAACCTGGATTCGCCTTGTCTCAGGATGTTGGTTCTTCCAGTCCTTTGCATGACTTTTGCGTAATTCAGAATTCAGCGAATAACGCAGTTGGTCGCGTTCACGGATTTGCACAGCGTGATCTTTATGATAGGTAGCCCAATATCGTTTTAATTGATCACGGTGTGTTTGCCTATAAACCCGCGAACGGACGCCAACACATTGCTTGCAATCAGGTCTGAATGATTTATCATCGAAGCGATAGAAATATTCGGCCGTGGCAGGCTTCTCGGAACCGCATTTCGTACAGATCTTATAACCCATACGTGGTCCCTGGGGCAACAAGCGATTTGTCTTGGCAAAAAACGCAGTTCTCCGGCAGACTTTACAACATGCGTGTAGCCCACATGACCTGTTTTTATCTCTCGTGTAGAACTCAGGCGTAGCCAGCTTGGATTCCCCGCATCTTGGACAAACCTTCAGAGCAAGCGTGGGCCTGTTCTGCTTCAGCGCAAAGTCGTCCTGGACGAACGGCATTCGCTGATCAGTCTAACGCCCGCAATAGACGAAGACGTGAACCGTTATCAGGTGAGATTCAGAACCCGGACCATGAGGCCCTTGTAGTCAGCCTGGAGTCGGGTCGCCACGTACCGACGCATCCCCTCAGCGAGGAATCCACCTTCAGCGAAGCGGTTGGGGTCGATACCCCGATGCCACCAGGGGCCGACGCCATCCGGGAGCTTGAGATGCTCGGCCGTCATGACACGGAACGTTTTCTTGCCGTCGACCATAAGAGGGATGGTAACGGCCTTAGTGGTCCCATCCTTCAGATACCAAGCGTTCTTGGCGTTGAGCAGATAGGCCATTCGGTGTGGCCGGACGCCATAGTTGAGCCAATAGGCATACGGCTTCGAATTCGAGATGAAGCCCAACGAACGACCAACATCATAATGGCTGAACCACGATTGGTCCAACCCGCCTCCCGACGGATTCACCCACAGGCCAGCCGCGAACTTGCGAACAGTATCAAGGGCGCCTTCCGTGATTTCACGGATGACGTAGAGCTTGTAGGTGGACCAGAAGTTGGGGTCTTTGAATTTCGCGGTCCAGTTGCCGTCAGCAACGACCTGGAATGTCACGGTTATTGGGCGGTCAGGCAATCAAGCCCTCCTGAATACGTCGACCGTGACAGTCGCAGGACTTCCGTCATCGTTCTTGACTTCCTTGCCCTTCGTTTCCGCGTACTCGCCGATATTCTCATTCACGTATTTCGTGGTCACGACAGCCGCGACCCTCGGTGTGCTAGCCTGAGCGACCAATTCAAATCGGACCACACCATCCATTTGGACACCGTCTACCAAGATAACGGTACCGGCGATTGTGCCATCCGACACGATTTCGAGCTTCCTCGCCTTCATACACATCCGATCATTGCGACGACGATCGGAGGCAAGCTGAGGCCCTTTCAACTGTGGGTTTGTCGGGAGTTGGTACCCGCCAGGACCAAACTTGAGTTCTACGCGGTCGGACATCAGAACACCCTCGCAATCATTTCACCCTGGGGTTGTAGGAGCCGACAGGCGAAACTCTGGGAAATGAAAACACCTTTGGGGTCACTGTAACTGAAGTTCGTGAGATCGTACCGCTTGCCCACGTATGCGCCCTCCTTGAATTCCAGGAAGGCTTTGGGCTGGATGATGTTCATATGAGGCGGTGCCACGACATCGGGGTCCTGGGGGAATGTGTCGTCAAAAACCAGAAGCGGCACAGTCCAGAACCTGACGCTCCCGTCACTTTCCACCAAACCCATCGACTCCCTGGAACGCGGTCGATTCGGCATGCTTTTGAGCACCCGGATCCACGGTTCATCGAGCCGTGCATACCTGGCCCGCAGAATTTCGAAGAATGGACTCCGATCGGCCAGCACGCTTCGGGTCAACGTCACCCGGAATTGGAGGGTCGAGCCCGCGGCAATGGCTTGCTGTGATAGGAGTGTCAGCGCCGTCCATGGGCCCGCATTGACCGAATATTCGACGACCGCCGACGTACCTGCCGGCTGTCGCAGGTATGTGTCGGCCTGGAACTGGAAAGCATTGCTCGCCGGATCGACCGCCACGGCGACCGCGTAGACAGGCGACAATACCGTGCCCGTCAGGAACCCGGCCGTGATTTGAAGTCGAAACGGCGTGAATTCGGTGAACAACGACGTGTTGGTCAACGTGTTGGTCGGATCGGTCGCGGCAAACGTGAATTCGGCGTATCCGAACTTCGTATACCCGGGAATGATACCCAGTCCGTAACAAGACCGACAGAAATTGTCGGGCTGCTTGCTCGTCTGTTTGAAGCAACTACAGAACGGATATACGTCATTCGTCAGCGTCATCTGGTCGGTCTGCGGGTCGAAGTTGGGAACCCGCAGTTCATTACGCGTAAACGTCACGACATCGGCAAACGGACCACCCACCGTTGGCAGGAATGGAACGTTTACCGATATCATGACCGAACTGCCCGACGAGACAAGCGTGAACGTCCCACCGTTCCGCACGTCGATAACCGGCGACGCCACACCACCTGGTGCCGTCCACGTCATCTGCCGGGCCGCCCCCGCAAGTGTCAACGCCAGTGTACCGGCACCAGCCGGCGTATTGGCGGAAAACGAGATGATCGAGACACCGGCAATCGGCGCACTCTCTACAAATGGCGACGGCGAGACTTCGCGCCATAACTCGGCCTGCAGTCCCATACCGAGCACCTTATCGACGTTCAGACCCAACATCTTGAAAATCGATTGGTCAGCAACAACCCGCGAATGGACGCCCTGCCCTCGATATCGACCGTGATAACCGACGGCCAGGTGTTTGCCCTGGATACGTAAGAAGCCGGTGCGGCCGATCCCCGTCGTCATGCATCCACCCAGATAGAAGCGACATGTTCGGCTTTGAAATCGATGGTATCACCCGCCTGAAAAATATCACGATGAAGCGGATGACTCGACAGCTTCCCGCAACAGCTCCCATTAGATACGGACGTGATTTCGACCCACATGCGCTCTACAGGACCGTCCGGAAAGCTAAACAACAGCTTGACGATCTGACCGACTCGTAGGTTGTGACGTTCGATGACGTGTGGGATCCCGAACGTCTCAGATTTCCGCGCTCCCGCGTTCAACAGCTCGTATCCATGGTTCATGGCACGGCCCAAGCCGGGTTGATCGGAAGGCCATGTTCGCGCCAATACACGAGGTATTCGTCGGCCGTCCGCTTTTTCTTTTGGTTATTACAACGCCTGCAAACACAACAGAGATTCGCAGGCCAATTCGTCGGTCTCAATTCTGTCCGTGCAAGCGGTATTTTGTGATCGATGTCGAAAGAACCGACAAGCGGAATGCCGCAATAGAAGCACAGTCCTCTCTGCGACTCGAACAACATCGTTATATCGCCGGGACCGAAGCGCCCTGGTACAGCTTTCATCCGTGCGCGACGGGCAGCTCCATACGCCCGCCACAGTCCGGGATTCTCGGTATATCGCTGTCGTGCCGCTGCTCTCAGCGCTTCTTGGTTCCGTTCATAATAAGCAAGCCGGTACATCTGGATATATGGTTGTCGCGCCGGGTCCTTCCTGGAAGCGTCCCAAAGCTCTTTGTTCTCTTCGTAGTATCGACGCATGTAAGCACGCCGTTCTACTTTATGATTCAACTGATAACCTCGGACTCGTCGGATTATCCGTTGTCGATCCGCTACGTAGCGATCATGTACGCATGATTTGCATGTCGGATGGAATCCATCTGGACGATTACAGCTTTTCGAAAAACAAGAAATCGCCCGTCTTTTTCGGCATTTAGAACATCGCTTTTTATTACCCTGGCGCTTCATGTACTGAGGAAACCCCTAAAGAGCACACCTGGTGGCGCTGCCTGCATCAGAGACACTAGCCGGAAGCTAGGACCCGCTTCCATGTGGATGGAACCCATCGTGGCGAATGAAAGCTTAAAGAGAGGCACCAGTCGGTCGACCCTCGACTGGAGGGATGACATGAAGCCCTGCAACGGTCCCGCGTGGTTCAGGGCGAACGAGTTGCCCTGATCCGAATACGATGGCATATCGGTATCGACGGCAAACAGGGTCTGGCTTTGCAGAGCCACCAACGTCGCGACGTCGATCAAGAGCTGAACATGGGTACGCGGGAAGTCTTCGAGGAGAATCGACGTGTTGGGCTGATACACGTTGATCAGGTTGAGGCCACCCTCCAGGTATTGGAGAAGCTGTGCATCCGTATACCCGAGGAAGATATTCTGCAGTTCGTCGATGATTTTGACCGCTTTATCGATTTGCAAACGAAAGCCTGGCAGGAACGACATAGCACGAGGGTCGATGACTTTGACAACTTGTAGGACGACGGCCGGCTCGGTGCCTGCGGGCCCAATAGCCCGCCATACGAAGAAGAGGTCGCGCGGTCTGTTGGTCTCCGTCTGATTAGGGATGTTCTGGGGCGCAGCCGGGTCACCCCAGTCGATATAATATTGGCCGGTCGCCGGGTTGACGATCCGGGTTGGGGGCACAAGGGGCAAGAAACTGTCCTCATAGACTACTCGGTTGCCGGTGTCGAGGACTTGCAGGCGCAGCGCCGTCGCTATTACGGGGTCGTTGTTGGCGTCGTACAACGTGACATTCATCCGTTGGTCGTAGTTCTGGATCACCAGCTCGACAGGTTGTGCGTTCAGAAATGGTCCAGGCATCCTGAGCCGATCGGACCATCATCGGCGGCAAAAGGTGGGTGCTGTTACAGCAGCCAGGATCACACCACGCACACCATACACACCGATGCGCGTGCTGTTACAGCAGCCAGGATCACACCACGCACACCAATGCGCGTGGTGTGTAGAATACCGTCTGTCGTGTAGTACGTGAAAACAAATGGGCCTCGGTACGTACTACGTGATCCCTCCGGATCGAAGGCCATGGAGTCGCAACTGAAGTCGAAGTTCGATGACTCCACTTTGCATTTGTCAAGTATCGCCGACTTTGATGCTCGGTCGCGTGGTCCCCGGCAACACGGCAGGACCACCAGATCGAGTGCCGCCCGGCCTGAACACTGGAGTCGTCGTCCCGGGTAGAATAGCGGGCCCTCGCCCCCACGTGTTGCCGGGCCGGGTGGTCGGCGAAGTAGTACCGGGTCGTATCCTATTCATCGATATACCGCCTTGCCACTCCGCTTGCCCGTCCTTGCGTGTCCTGAATATGGTGGCTATATGGATAGCGATCCGGCCGTCCCCGTTCAGGGACGGTCATCGAATCGGATTCCCACCCGGTGTCCGGTTGATGGCTCGCACCTCATATATCGGGTTAGCCTTACCCAGATAACCGCTGGGATCCGGGGACGGCATCGTGGGCTTGGGGACGAGCTGGTCATCGGAAGCGATCTCATATTCCGCTTCAATGTCGCGGTCCGTCTTACCAGCGGGCCGCTCCAAGACGAGCGGGCGGGAACCGGGTGCAACCGGCGCACGGGTCCCGAAGAACGCGTTGGCCGCAAGGATCCGACCCGCTCGGGTCGCGAGAACTACGATTGGATCGGCCATCCATCACCTCCGTTGCTATTGCATGACGATCGTGATATCGAAACTGCGGCCCCCGGCCGGATCGTTCAGGGTAAAGCCCGCCGGAGTCTTGCCCGTCACCGTCACGGTCGGCCCACCCCCCGGACCCGCGTTCTCCGTGATCAAGACGTCGTACGTCGTGGTCGCGTAGGGGACGGCAAAGGCGATGATGTTGGGGCCCGCGCCCGTCGCGAGTGCGAACCTGTAGAGCGTTCGATCGATCCCGCCGCCCCCCGCGAGGAATTGGGCGGGCGACCTGACTTCGGCGCCCCGGACGTCGATCGACCCGAGCGCCGCGGTGCTGAGCGTCGAGGTGAACAACGACGCTGCCCCGACCAGGCTCGCGCCCGGTCCAACCGTCACGCTCCCGACGCAGAGGGTCTGCATGATGTCGACCGCTGCCGTCCCTCCGATCGTGACGGCGCCCCAGACCTGCCAACCCTGCACGGTCGTGCCGCCCGCACCCGCAACCGTGAGGGCAAGGATGAACGAGTGATAGATGTTGCCCCACACGCTCGTGAGCGTGATCGGCCCACCGCCGAAGATGATGGAGTCGAAGATCTGCACGTAGTCGTTCCCGCCCGGGATCCGCCCGATCGCTGTAATGCCGTTGCCCCCGCAATCCCGCATCTCCAAGACCGAGACGTCCGCCGTCTTGGCCGTCGCATCCGTCGAGATGGCATCGACGGCCATACCGTTCAGCGTCGCCCATTCCCTCGCACCGGCTTGCACGACGTTCGGCCCCGCTCCAGGGGTCCAGGTGACGGCTCCGACCTGCACGACGCTCCGGCGCTTGCCCGTCAGTGATGCGAGGTGAACGTTCGAGACGAGGGTCAGAGGTTCGACATAGATGCCGGGCGCGATCAGGATGACGAGTGGGTTGGCGGCGGTTGGGAGGAGCGGGGGTGCCGCGGCAAGCGCACCCGAGATCGTCTGGAACGCCAGGACTGTCCCGTAGGCGCCCGTTGCATTGTTGCCAGTCGTGGGATTGACGATGGCGGTTCGGTCGATCCCGGCTTCAAGTGATGCGTCTTCAAGGTCGCTAGGCTCCGGTGAGACCTGTACCGAGATGAGCCCCGTGGCAAGGAGCCGCTGGAATTCAATCGTTCGGTTGAGATCGTCGACCGTCGTGGTGTCGCCGACGTCGATGTTCTCGCCCACCCCGAGCCGCCGGCAGATCGTCTTGGGGTGCCCCACTCCCGCGCCGAAGGGCAAGGGGATGTCGAGCGAGAGGGCGCCTGGCGAAACGTTCGTGATGACGATGCGGGGCATCAGATCGGCTCCCCGTTCAACGTCCACTCGACAACCCGCACCGCGTTCGCGGCGACGTTCAAGGAATCCCCGATGATCATCATTACCCCAGATGTTACGGTCGGCAATTGTGGCATCCCATTGTCCGCACTGTAGGCGTTGACGATCTGAGCTGCCGGATAAGCTCCGAGGATACCGGCGACCGAGTAGGCATGAGTCTGCCAGGCGCCCGGGACCGTCTGCGCCGGCCCCTGGGAGACGGGAACGATGATCGGTCCGGGTGGGATGGGGAAGGTTGCCATCCCCTTGTCCCTGACCACCAGCACGCCAGAGGTCGGCAGCGCGGCCGTCCAGACGCAACGATGCTGCGTGGGAGTCGGCGTCGAGTAGACCCCAAGGAGGAGCGGGTTTCCAACAGCACCGAAGACCAGAAGCGAGTAAATCGCGCTTGCCGGGACCAGCTCGACCACGAGGTTGCCGTATGGCAGCGTGTTGCCCGAGAGAGCCGTCGCCTCTGGAGTGAGCCGCTCCACCGTGAATACGATCTCGACAAGGTCAGCGAGAGGCATGGGCGCGGGGAGGAAGTGCCCGAGGATAGCCTTGTTGCCCGCCCCAGGCCCCGTGTAAGCGCCTGGCCCGTGCTGGTCGGTCTTGGTCCGGAGGGTAGCGAGCATCCCGAGGTCGAAGAGGTCTACACTCGCCCCGTTGACGGAATGGTCTCGGCGGTTGGGCACGAAGCCCGGTCCACCCCCACCAGGATCTTGGACGTCGCTCGGCTCTGGTTCCACGACCACCGAAATGAGCCCGGTGGACAATAGCCTCTGGAATTCCACCGTTCGATTGAGATCGTCGACTGTGGTGACGTCCCCGACGTCGATGCTCTCCCCACCGGCCAGCCGTGCGCAGATCGCCTTGGGATGCCCCATCCCCGCCCCAAAAGGCACAGGGATGTCGAGCGACAACGCCCCTGACGAGACATTGGTGATCACGATGCGGGGCATGCATTCCCCTCAGCCACGACGTCGCCCCCATTCGAGCCACGCTTGCCGGACAGCCGCAAGCTTCCCTTGCTTGTCCTTCGGGATCTCCGGCGCTTCACCTGTGATCTCCGCTAGCACGAGCCACCAGTGGCCCGGATCCTTCTCGTGTTCGTAGCGACGCAGGACCCACGGGATGATCTCCTCGCCCATCGCTACCAGCTCGGCGAAGTCGGGGTGCTGGGTCATCGCCTTGGTAGAGGAGAAGAACTCGGTACCATCTTCCCATTCGCGCGCCAGCCGCTCGAATCTGTCGCGCCGGTCCTCGATCTCGACGTCCAGGGCTTCGCTCTCGCCCCCGACCTCGGCGAAATCGTCGCCCTCCCGGATCTCGATAATCGGGAACTCGTCGGTGTCGTGGGGCGGTCGAGTCACTTCGGCGCCTTCTCCAGCGCCTCGGGCGTGAGCCGGTCCCGTACGAAGCAGATGCAGGGCCGCTCGGCGGCGATCTCGACGTAGCCCTTGTGCTGGCAGAGCCACTCGGCGACGTCGGGGGGCCTGGGAGGCCGATTCTCCTGAAGCTCCTCGGGCGTAATCAACGCACGCGCCGCCTCGCGGCAGTCCCGCTGGAATTGCTCGGCACCGGGTGCGCTGTAGTGACTGAGCACGTGGCGCTCCTCGTAGCCGCAGACCTCGTAGACGGGTGGCCACGCCTGCGCGAGCCACGCCTTGAAGGCGTCGTAGATGGCGCGGTTGTCGTCCACCTGCTTACCACGAACATAGACCGAACCTTCGGAGGCAAAACGTAGGATTTCCACACCACCCGATAGCGTGAAGCAGATGTCTCCCCCTCGACCAGGCTCTTCACCACGTCCGGGCTCTCCTGTAGATACGCACCACTTGTCCCGTCCGGCCAAGTGCTTCGCTCGGGTCTCCAGGTCGACGTGTTCGATCGCGTCCGTCATGCCCCGTTCTCCTTTTCCAGATCGGCGAGCAGCGCTTCCATCTTGGCTTTGAGGACTCGGGACTTTCCGAGCGACTCCTGTAGCCCTTCGGCACAGCGACGCAGCATCCTCGTCACCTCGGTGGGCTCGTCATCGTATTCGAGGTCGGGGAGCTTGCGGTTACGACGGAAACTCGCGTGGACAGCCTTGCCACCGTTCTGGCTCATCGGTCGCTCCTCCTCCCCGGAAGCCCCTTGACCTCGCGAACGGCCGCCACCGCTTCGACAAACGCGGTCAGCTTGCTAGCCAGGTCGTCGAACTCCTGCTTGTAGGCGAGCACCCGGTCCACCTGCGCCTTCGTCTCATCGACCCGCTGGTCGTTGAGCCGTCGCGTTTCCTCGTCACGTTCGTGAACCGCGTCGTGCAGGCGCCGCAGCTCAGATCCATGGGCGGCCCGCTCCTTGTCCAGCTCGTCCGAATGGGCGCGCTGCTGTTCCTTCAGCTCGCGCGTGTGCGCCGCGATCAGCTTTTTCACGTAGACGGCGAGGAACGAGACGGCGCCCGAGAGCGTCGCCATCGCGGCGACAAGATACGGAAGCGTCTCGATCGGAATGTTCATCGTTTCAGCCGGCGGGCTACCGCGTCCGCAATCGCCGCCTTCTCCTTGATCGTCACGTTCGCGATCCCCTCGAATTTTACCATGGCTTCGGCTTCCGAGAGAATCGTGATCACGTAGATGGGGCAGGTGTCGCCCTGCCGCCCGCGCAGGTAGCGGGCGACATCGGCGCCGTCGCCATCGGGCAGCAGGATATCGATGACGGCAAGGTCGAACCGGACGGACGCGATGGCATCGAACGCCTCCTGTGCATTGTGGGCGGACCAGACGTGCCCGAGCTTGCCCAACTCCTGCTGGTAATAAACGAGGAATTCCGCGTCGTCCTCGACGACTAGAATGGCCGTCACGACACGCACCTCGGGCACGGGTTGACCCGGATGACCCGCCCGACCGCGATCAGGACGATGCCGGCCCCCTGGCAACGAGGGCAGAGCCGCTTCTTCAGCTCGACACGGATCGGCTGCTTGGTCGACTTGCCCGTCATGCCCGTGCTCGCCTGGACCTTCGTGCCCGAAGCGCTCGCGTAGCCTTCAGGTGGCACGGGCGGCAGAGGGTCCGGAGATTCGAGAGACCGCACCCACCGCCTCCCTCGACGACCGGAACCGTGTGGTCCATCTCCCAGAGCGATTGGCCTGGGAGAAAACCAAGCCGGCGGAGCCGCTCGGTGGGGCCATCGCGCCTGTCCCACCAGCTCGATGTGTTGTGGGGCGGGTCACCCGCAGATTCCTCGCGCCAGATGGCCCGGCGGGCCTCCTGGAACGCCCGATTCAACGCCTCGGTGTCGAGCCCACAGACCGTGCAGACACCGCGGTCCCGCTTGAAAAGCTCACGCCGCTGATATCCCGGGTCGGTCGTCAGCTTCCAGGCATGAACGCACGCGGGCGAGCAGAACGATCGCGACCCCTTCGGTACCTCCGTGCTGCACTGGCGGCAGAGGGCACGACCGTTCGGCCCGCGTGGCAACCGCGATGGCTCACACCATCCAGCTTTGGCGGGAATTCGTTCGTAGCCATCGGTCATCACTTGGCCCTCGCGATGGCTTCAAGCGCCGACTGTGCCAGCACGGGGTCATATTTCTGGAGCGTCGGCACCGCCGCTTCGAGGTATACGAGAAGCTCCGGCGCGGCGGCGAGCAATCTACAATTCGCTTCCTGGATGTTGAGCCCCTCACCTACCTTGGCGCCCGGAGGGAACGCTACCGTTGCGATCGTGACTTTGCCGACTTCGTCGGCAACCCGATGCTTTTGCGAGACCCAACGCATCAGCTCTGCCTTGATCCGATGACCCCTGCCAAAACGGCGGCCCGTTCGCCTCCAGTCAGCCGATCGCGGGCGATACGATTCGCAGCTTCGGCTTCAAGGTGGCCGCAGTGACCAACCTCTTCCCAGCAGGTCGGGCAGAGATCAGCGGAGCACCACCAGCAGTACTCCGGCTCGGCTACACGCTTGCCACATCGCCCGCACGGTTGCTTCATTTCGCGTTCCAATCCAGGAGACGTACTTGTTTATGGAACGTGCAGCTATCCTGATCGCAGACGACCGAAGGCGAGACGGTTCCATCAGCGGCGATCTCGTGGTCGAGCGCGCCGACGTGCCCATTCGGGCAGCGGAGCATGACAAGCGGGCCGTGTCGATACCAGCCCGGCTTGGTCATGGCGTCGCGGTCGTGCGGCACGTCGATCATCAGTCACCAGGGTCGTCGAGCGCTGCTTTGATCTGTTTGAGGCCCGACTCCATGCCGGCCATAGCGCGGAGCAGTTTTACCTTGGCCTCCAACTCAGGGATCTTCGCCGTCAGCTTGCGTGCCTCTTCGAGCTGCGCCTCCACGCAGCACAACTCGCAGCGGGGCTCGCCGAACCCGTGGACCGCCGCGTAGATGCCTCCATTCGTCCACCAGACCGTCGCATCGCGGGTACCACACTTGCAGCACTTCCCAGTCGGTTTGTGGAACAAGTTCACGGCTGCGTCTTCTCTTCGTCCCAGTCATCGGATGTCGGGGTCTTCGCCAGCTTTCCCAGTTCCTCTTCCAACAGGAGGATCAGCCAGGTCGCGATGTTGTTGGCCCGCTCGCTCGCGTACTCGCGAATGACATCGTCGGGGCAGGCGCCCCGCACCACGATGCTGCGCCGCACCCCCGTCCACGCGACCGAAGCGGCGAGCGACTGCTTGAGCTGCTGGACCAGCGCGTCGCGGTCGAGCGGCATCAGTAGGGCACCCCGTACTTGTCGCTCATGACCTTGAGCGCCTCCTCGCTGCCATCGTCCTTCCAGGCCATCAGGATGACGTGGCCCAGCTCGTGACCCAGCGCCGACTTCTCCAACGGATCGATCCGCCCGACCTGGACCAGCCGTCCCGTCCCGCTCGTCAGTCCCATCCACCTGAAGCCAGGGCGCAGACTCATCGCGAAGGGTGCCGTCTTCCACTCGACCACGACGCCTGCAAACGCCCGGCGGATGAGACGCCGGTCAGCCTTCTCGGCTCGTATCGCCATCTCCCAAACGGCCTCGACCCGCTCGGTCTCCAGTTCTAGCGCTTGCTGGGCAGGCGTCTGAGGTGACCGCATCACGACCAGGCCGTGGATCGTCTGGTAAGCGATCCGCTTGGCGAACGCGATCCGGCGGGCGAGCAGCACGCCGTAGATGCCGACGAACCCCAACGCCATCGCGACCGTGATGAGTCGACCAACCAACGGGTTGGGGGCAGCGGTTGCCCAAACGGCCAGGCTGGACGCGAGCATGGCAGCCAGCCCGAATGTCAGGAAGTCGATCCAGCGGAAGACCTTGAAGCCACCCACGCTTCCTCCAATCTCTGGATCTTGCCTTCCAGGACCGCGACCTTGCCGACCAGGAATCCGACGTCCTGCTCGGCCTGCCAGACACGCCGCCAGATGGCCCAGATGCCGGTACCGAGCATCACCCTACCTTGGGTTCGACGCCGTCGACCAGTTCTGTTTCGGGCCTCACCCGAGGCAGCGGCGTGTAGGTCGTGCGCTTGAGCAGCCGGACCTCGTGAAGCATATCTTCGATCTTCTGGTCGAGCGCGACGAGCTGCTGGCGGATAGCCAGGGCGTCCTCGGCTACCGCACGGACAATGCGCTCCAACAGGTCGAGCCTCTCCACCAGGCTAGGCTCGACGATGGTATCGACCGACGTTTCCATCGCTCAAGACAGCCATCCGTGGAGACGCAGCATGTCCCAGATGACCTTCACGGTGCGGGCGAGCTGATGGTTGTTGTTCCTGATCGTCGCGGCGTCGTTCGCGTAGATGGTCAAGTCCGTGAAGTCGGCGATGGTCGCGCTCGCGCCACCGGCTGTCACATTGTTCGTGAAGGTCGTGTCACCGTTGCCCTGTTGCAACGCGGGTGTCGCGCTGAACACGCCAATACGCTGATTGGAGGTGAAGTCGATTTGGATAATCGTGCTGCCACCGACCTTGAGGTCGATGCCCCCCGCACCATCAACCGTCAGCACACCCGCTACCGTCGACCACGTGGCCGCTGCCGCCGATGTCAGCGTCAGAGCGCCCGACGCTGTACTCCACGTGGAAGCCGCCCCCGCCGTGATGTCCAAGGCCGCCGAGCTGGACGTGATGCTGGACGTCCCACCGCTGCCTGTCATCGATATGACGCCCGACGCTTGCGTGAACGCCCCCGTGATCGTCGTGGTGATGCCGGCACGCCCTAGGCCCAGGGCGCTCGCGTTCGTCCCGCCGATCGTGATGGTCCCGGCGGTCGCGCTCGATGCGATCCCCGTGTCCATCGTGATGTTGCCTGAGGCGGCACCCGTCCCGCCGCCAGCAACGCCGGCATCCCCCGAGTACAGGTCTAGGTTGCCACCGGCCCCCGCAACCAGGCCCGCCGTGCCCGCGCCGCCGACACCTCCCCGAACAAGTTGGGCACCACCTGCCTGTCCGTTATTCGCACCCGACGCTGCCGTGCCACCACCCGGATAGATCGAAAGGGCGCCGCCGGCTGCCGGTGCTGTCGTGCTGTCCAACACAGAAATGATTCGCGCACCTTCCTTACTAAAACGCAGTTCAGAGCCCAGTCGAATAATACCGCTGGAGATCCACTCGAACCCTGCGTTGTCCTCAGCAAGCACGGGACCCGCACCGACGTACAGGATACTGCCGGCGGTAGCCCCTGAAACGGCCGCGCCAATCGCCATCCCAGCGCCGGGGGGCGTCAGCGCGTAAACCGTGCTGTCGCTGGCCCGGTAGTACAATTGGGTAACGCCCGCCGCATCCTTGGTGTAGAGGCGGCCCGCATTGGCGATGTTTGCAGGGTCGCTAGTGCGTTCGGGTAAAACGATGTCCCTGGTCCTGAGCCCGATATTCGTGGAACTGGCACCCGTTTGTGCTTCGATGTCGATACCGATCGCGGTCGTGATGCCCGTTGCACCCATGTTGGGCACGAACAGACCGGCCATCACGCCGATCGTGTGACCCGCGCTCGTGCCCTCGGGTGAGTGCGCGCGGAAGCAGTAGGCGTCCGTGATTGCTGTAGAGGTCGCGGTCGCGTCCAGCACGATGATGCCTGCCACGGCTTGCGCAGAGCTAACGGTCCCCAGGACTACGCTGGCACCACTGGTCATGGCTGCGCCACGAATGCCTACAAGCGCACTCGTGATCGCCCCGGTGCTCCCCTGAACCGCTTGCCCGTCTACCCCCAGGATGTCTTCAGTGGAGGCCACGACAGCGCCAGCAATATTGGCGAGGCCGCGAAGAGCACTCAACCCACCCGTGTGTGTCGCGCCCGTGTCGATTGTGGTCTGGCCAAACACGGCCATTCGCTCGCCAGCGCCCGCCCCTTGCACGAGGTCGAAGTAGGCGGTCGCCGTGGCGTTGTCACCGCTGCACCAGAGGGCGTAGCGGTCGGTGATGGTGAGATTCGTCCCTGCTATCGGAGAATCACCAATGAACACCGTGGCGGCTTCGTTGACGGTGTGCGCCGCCGTGGCCGAGTAGGTCTGGGCCTCGAACGCAGTCGTGCGCTGCTGTGCGAATGAGCCACCCGTGCCCGTGAACTGGACCGTGCGGGACGGGTTGCCAAAGTGATGGTCAATCGCTTCGGCCGCCGTGAGCGTTGTGTGCGCACCCCCAGCCGTCAGAAGCACTGGATTTGGCCCACCGCTAGTCGACGGGAGCTGCTTGATGTGCAGCTTGGCCAAAGGCCCACCCGCCGTGGTGAATGCGCCGATCCCAACGTTTCCATTCTGCGCAACGAAGAGCCTAGTCAGCACAGTGGTCGTTCCGTTCAGCGTGGTCTGGATCTCGGCCGCCGTCCCTTGTGCTGCTACACCCCAGTCTTCTGCTGCGTAGAAGATCAGAGCACCTCTGTTGACCGAGAACGCGGCCCCTGTGTGTCCGCGGCCCCCGAAGTTTATTAGCCGGTCGCCCGACAGGCTCGCTGTAGGCAGCCCTACCGTTCCGCGAGCACGCCGGCCGGCGATGTTTGGCGATGTTGCGGCCGAGTAGACGTCAGCGACAATCGAACTGCCCACCGTGCTGCTGTCTACGTGGAGCGGCCAAGCCGGTGTTATTCCAATGCCCAGCCGCTTGTTCGTGTTGTCCCAGAACAGGTCTGCGTTGCTCTGAGAGACGACCCCACCGGCCCCTGCGAACAGGATGGAACCGGCGGTCAGCGTGTTGAGTGTCAGGCCCGACAGGTTGACGTCGTCGGTCGTCGGGATGGCGGTGACCCGACCGCCCGAGAGCTTCAGGGGGGCTACAGTCGCCATGGCCGGGTCACCTCATCCTCGTCGCCGCTAGCCAACTCGCGTGAACGTCATGGAAGGCGGGTCCCAGTTCCACTGCTCACTCGAACCAGGACCGATGTTGAGCCCCCGCTTCGCCGCGATCGTCTCGATCATCGTGCGGTAGTCCTGCTTCTGCTTCTGGAGCGCGGGCGCCACCTGCGCCTCGAACGTCAGGTACTCGACCCGCTTGTCCCCGAGCGTCTCGGCGAGCTGCGCGGCCTTCTGCTGGATCACCTTGAGCGTCTCGGCGTCGTCCCCGCCGATCTGGATCTTGGCCCCGACCGAGTAGTTCTTGGGTTCGGGCTTGGGCTCCGCCGGAGCCGGCGACTCCTCCACCGTTTCCATGCCGTTGCCTCCACCCTGCACCACACCCAGCCCTCTTCTTCCGTTTCGCTTCATTTCGTCTACCCCCAGCCTTTCCATGTCCTGGGTGCTGCCAGGTCAGTGCCCCGAATACGCATCGGGGCCACCGCGCCCCAGCAAGTGGGGGTCGCTTACTGGAGCTAGTTGACGATGCCCTCACCGATGCCGATCAGCACCTTGACGGCGCCTGCACCCCCGGTCGTCACCCACCCGACCCTGATGGCGGTCGAGCCGGCGGCCGAGGGAGCCGTGAGCGTCAGGTTGCCCGCCGTGGCCGACAGGTACACCCGCTTGCCCACGTCCCCCACCGCCGGGACCGAGTCCCACTGGGCATCGGGAACGGACCGCTCGCCCGCCACGTAGATGGTGACGGCAGAGCCAGCACCCGCGACCGTCGAGCCCGAGATGCCGACCGCGTCCTGCAGCTCGGTTCCGCCGTCCGCGTCCGCGCGGAAGACCCGGGGGACACCAGCCGCATCGTCGAACACGACGATCTCTCCGGCGTCGATCGCCGCACCACTCGTTCCCGCCACGGAGACGAGTGTCGAGGCGCCCGCCGCGTGGACGTGCAGCGCGTCGGCGTTCGACCCGTTGAAGAGGATGTCGAAGTTCGGCGCCGTGATGCTCGCGCTCGTGACCGCCACGCCTTCGATCTGAAATCGGACTGTGCCGTTCGACGGCAAATTGATGTTGCCCGTGCTGGTCGTCCCGAGAACCGCTCCGGCCTGCACGGTGATCGCGGTGCCGGTGCTGTTCACCGCGAGCGCCGTGGTGGCGCCACCCTGGAGATTGATGCCGCCCGTACCATTCACGGTCAGCGCGCCCGCCGCCGTCGACCACGTCGCCGCCGCCGCGGAGGTCAGCGTCAGGGCACCGGCCGAAGTCGTGAGGCTTGAGGCCGCGTTGCCGGTGATCGAGACCGCTCCGGTCAACTGGGTCAGCCCGCCCGTGACCGTCGTGGTGATCCCGCTGGCACCGATCGCGATGGCCGATGTGTTGGAGGTTCCGATGTTGGCCACACCGTTGACGCCCGCACCGCTCGCCAGTCCGCCGAGAACCGAGATGTCACCACCGCCCGCTCCACCTGCGCCGCCGTTCGCGCCCGCGGCACCACCGCGGAGCAGAACGGATCCACCTGCACCGGCCACTCCGGTAGCAGTACCGGCGCCGCCAGCTCCACCTCCGTAGGTACCAAGGGCACCGACGCCGCCGGCTCCCGCGCCCGCCGCTGCGGCGCCGCCCGTCCCCGCGACTGCCGTGAGGGCACCGCCGGCCGCTCCAGCCGTCGCACCCGATGCAGCGGAACCCGCGGCCGACTGGAGCGTCCACGCGCCGCCCGCTGTTGAGAGAGCGGTGGAAGCGTCGATGAGGATGCTGTGGTTCGCTTCCTTGAGCGCGTTGAGATCGCCCACCAGACGGGACGTGAACGTCACGGTGTCGGTTGTGGCGTTGCCGAACGTGACATTGCCCTCGAAGGTCGTGGCGCCCTGGAAGGTCGTGGCGCCGACCACTACCTCGACCCCGTTGACCGTCAGGTCACCCTGGATCGTCGTCATCACACCGACCGTGCCGATCGTCAGCGAGGTCGTGTTGGCGTCGGTGCCGATCGACAGACCGCCTGCTGCCGACCGCTGGACCCCACCATTCGCCCGTACCGCCGCCGTGAAGGTCGAGAGGCCCGTGACCGCCAGGGTCGTCCCCATCACGACCGCGCCGCTCGCGTCCAACGTTGCCGTCTGGACGTCACCGATACGGCTCGCACCCGTACCGAGAACCGCCGTACCACCGCCCAAGATGGTGCCGGTCAGCAGCGAACCCGCGCCCGCCGCCATCGTCTGGGCGTTGAGGTTGAGCGTCTTGCCCGCCCCGATCGTGAAGTTGGTGCCGGCCGGCGTGACGGTCAGGTCACCCGCCGCCGTCTTGATACCCGCCCCCACGATGATGCTGTCGGCGTCGGCGATCTGCGTCGCTCGGCCAGCTTGCAGTGTGAGAGTTCTGAAGTCCGACATGGTTACTGCCCTCCTGCTGCTTCGACGTCCCCTAGACCCGCTCGCCTAAGAACGACAGAGAGGTCAACCCCGAGACGAGCAGCCCATTCCTCGGGAGGTTTGTTTGACTTCCTTGAATTACACGGATCACACGACGGAACCAAGTTCCCGACCGTGTGTCTACCGCCTTTGCTCAACGCGTAAACGTGATCGAAGCACGTAGCCGGCGAAACCCCACACCAAGCGCAGAGCCCTTTGAACGCTGTCAGCAGCTCATTCGCGATCTGGACAGAAATCGGATCCGGCATCCCGCCACGTTTCGCCACGCGTCGTTTCTCTTGACTCAGTGCATGGCTGCGCCTTCCGTTGTCTGTCATCCGGTACCTCGCATTGGCACCAGCGTGTACTCGCTTGCCCTGTCCGGTGTGCTGATACGCAACCTGGTACTGAAGCCGTTCATCTCTGTGCCTCACGTACCCTGCACGATCGACGGCGCGTTTCTTCGCTCGGACTTCCGGATTCCGGTTCCGCCGGATACGCTGATACTCGGTTCGCTCCGCTCTGTGCGCTTTTGCGTAGACAGTCGCGTGATCCGCATGGCACCTCTTACACCAGGTGTTTCTGGGAGAGAACGCGTCGGGCAACCGGTACAGCCCGCACCGTCTGCACAGCAGAGTTCCTGCTTCACCCTTCCGCGCTTCCGCACGCTTCACGTTGCGTAACCGGACGCTCGCCCTCATACCGCACCCGCACGAAGACGTAGTGCCTTCGCGCAAGTGGGACCCGTGCACAGCTTTCGTTGCGCCGCAATCACAACGACAGTCCCAATAGGCCCCTGGCTTCCCGGTCCGCTTCGCGGACAGAGATACCACGACCAGACGCCCGAACCGACGTCCGGTCATGTCGAGAGGCTTAGGCCCACCGCGGATTCGAGGCATAGCGTTCTCCTGCTCGCTACGGTACTTCCGTGAAGCGGGGGTCGGCACGCAGGTGCCGGATCTCGCGCTCGTCCGTGACGGTGATGATGTGGCCCTGCCCGTTGCCCGGACCCTGGGGGACCGGGTGCTCGGTGTCCTGCTGCTTGCCCCTCGTCCTGACGGCCCGGACCTTCAAGCCCTTGCCCCGTGCAGCGATCGGCAGGAACGTCTCGGGATTCTTCAGTTGGAACTTCGCCATTTCTCTCCTCCTACAACACGACCGGCGTCTTCGTCGCGATGAAAACGGTCGCGAACGAGTTGGCCAAAAGGGTTCCCACGTACGCGGAGGCGTCGACCACGATCCCGACCTCCGCTGAAATCTGACCGGGGATGACGGGTGAGACGTTCGTCACGGCGCCCGGGACCGTCGCGGACAGGTAGGCGCGGTCGCCCTCGGCCAGCACGAGTCCCGTCTCAAACTGTGCGAGCGTCACGCCCGTGTGCAGGACCGAACCCGCACCCGCGATCACGATGGCCGCCTGCGTGACGCCGAAGACATCGACCGTCGTGAAGGCGGTCGCGAGCGTGCGGGCCACCCGATAGGTGCCGCCCCCTACCGCCTGGACGAAGCGGTTGGTCTCGATGAGCACGCCTTCCCCGTTCGTCATCGTGCGGGACAGGCCCCCCACGGCCGTCACGTTGTCGAAGACGCCGTTGGTCGCACGGACGCGGCTCCAGCGAAGTGCGTCGGTCCCGATCTCTCCGGTGTTGTCCAGATTGGGCAGGATGTCGAAGTCGCCCGCCAACCGGATGTTCCCGTTGACGTGCAGCCGCTCGGTCGGCGAGACCCCGACGCCAAGGTCACCTGGGCCAGTGATCCGTGCCCGCTCGACGTTAGGGCTACCGAGATTGACCGTGTAGAAGACGATCGCTCCCGTCTCCGACCCCGCGACGATGCTCGTGAGGACGCCATCGATCGAGGCAGCCGCCTCGCTCGACAGAGCGGCGTTGAGCCCCCGGAACTGAATGCGCCCACCCGCCGTGCCCCCGCCGGCCGATGATCCCACGCGGCAGCGCTCCACGCCCGAGATGGTTAACCCGAGTTGCCCTGCTATCAGGAACGTCCCGACGTTCGCACCGCCCGCAAATGACCATGCCGGCGCTGCCGCCGTGCCCGCGTTGTTCGCTTGGAGGCAACGAGGCTGAACCGCGCCAGCGTGGGTAATCGTCAGGACATCTTGCGCCGAGGTGATGTCGCGCAGTACCGCGTTGCCAGCAGCAGTGGCCTGAAGCTCCCAGGTGCGCACCGTGGCATCGGTCTTCTCGATGCGGATGCCCGGAGTCCCCGTGCCGGCAACGTGCAGAAGCTGGGCTGGAACGGTCCCTATTCCGACCGACACCGCACCCGGCGAACCGAACGTCACGGTCGCCATGTTGTAGATGAACCAGTTACCACCTGGCCCGAACGACCAGTACTCGACCCCCGCCGAGTCGCGCAATCTGAGCCCATCGCCAGGGTTGAACCGCCAGATGGAGCCGAATCCAGGCGCGTAGTCCGCCTGAAATGCGGTGCCCCCTGCCGACTGCACGTCGAGAGGAGTAGCAGGGACAGCCGTCCCAACGCCTACCTGACCCGTCGTCAGGATCCGCACCCGCTCGGTTCCCGCGACGGTGAGCCCGAGCCCCGCCGCATCCCAGAACAAACCCGTAGATGGATAGTTGATCCCGGCCAATGCTGGGGTTAGGGTCGAACCGTCCATCAACCGGACCTGCCCCTCGAAGCGTGAGGGCGACGGACCTTCGATGTAGAGATTCCAGTTGGTGGCACCGGCCGTCTGGTTTTGTACGTACAGGCCGATGCATTGTGTGATCACGCCACCGGGGCCGGACGGGTTCATCGCGGCGACGCCGGTGTACAGCCCGAGCGTGCCACCCAAGGCATCGGCTGTAGCTAGGATACCAGCGGCCCCGGGCGAGGTACCCGCGTTGAACTCGACGCGGCCCTGTAGACCCGCCATCGTCGCGCCGACCACCCCCGCGTTGAGGCGCGCGAGGCCCATGTGCCCGATCATGATCGCGACGGAGGTTGCGGTGCTGTCGACGCTAGTGAAGCCGCCGAGCAGCATCCCCGCGTGCGTGCCGGCAACGACGTTCGTGAACCCGAGCAGCGACCCGAACACGCCCGTGACACCGTTGGCCGGCGCAAAGTTCAGGGTAGATTCAGCAACAATGCCGCCAGGGACTCCTATGCCGAGCGGCATGTCGAACGCGAGCCCAGGGGTCGTGTCGAACTGCACCCTGACGGTCGCGGGTCCCGCGATCGTTGGCGCGGCAGGACTGAACGTCATGGTCGCCGAGAATGCCGCAGGCGTGAAGCCTCCCACCGTCGTAGCCGACGAGGTCACGCGGATGGCCGCCTGGGTCGCCTCACCCGTCACAACACCATCGCAGCGAACCCGCCCACTGACCCGAAGGGTCTCGTTCCCCAGGAACGTGTTGGCCCCGATGGCGAGCCGGTTCGCGACCTCATCCCAGAAGAAAAACGAGTTGTCCTGCCCGAGATTGCCAAGCGAGTCGGCAAACAGGACGGAACCGGGAACGGCACCAAGGATCGGAGCACCGATCGCGATTCCGCCGGCTGCCCCGGGGATCGTGACACGGGCGCGCGAGGGATCGAGCGGGTCGACATCAACCAACACGCCCGCGCCCACGAAGTTGGCGTTCGCGAACGCACCGACCAGCAGAGCCTCGTCGTAGAAGCCGAGCGCGCCAACCCGGTCGCCGACGAACTGCATGCCTGTCAACTGAAGCGGCACGCTACATCTCCTCGGCCCAAACTTCGATCGGATTCCCGCCGGTGATCCCTCTCAACCGGAAGTACACGATCGCGTCGTTGATGTCGTTCTGGAAGAAGAGGCGACGATCCGGCACGAGCGCCAGCGATCCGGACGGCGCCCAGGAATTGTCGATCGTGTTGAGCGTCCAGCACTCAACCGTCGCGGTGTTGCCCGGCACCGTGAACACGAGCTTCGCATGATACCCGACCGTAGGGATGGGTCGGTTGGCGCTCTCGCGATATGTCGCGAGCCTCAGCCACTCGGTCGCAGGCGGAGGTACAGCGTTGGGGTCAGGATCGTCGAGCGCATCCGCTTTCGTCCTCACGAGCCTGAGCTGGAAGCCTTCGCCCGCCATCACGTGCCTCCGTCACTCCTCAGAACCTCTACCGCGCCCCATACCAACGCCCCGGTTGCCACTAACCCCACGACCGCGCCAAACCAGAAGGAGTTGCGCGACCAGAAACCTGGTTCCGCGGCTTCCCGGGCCGCCTCCGTCTCTTCCCCGATGCGAGCCCGCACCTCCGCCAGCTCGTCGGCCGTTTCGCGCAGAAGTCGCTCCCGGATCTCCAACCGGCCCTCCAGCTCGGTGATGCGGACCTGTTGGCCCGCGTAGACGAGGAATCTAGCCTCAGTAAGCAACAGGCCAGAGAAGGGGGCGGGCAACCCCTCCTCCAGGTCTACGACCTCAGGAGCTGGACCGGATTCTTCCGGTGTATCGACGGACGGTTGTCCGAAGACACGGGAAGGCACCAACAGCAGGATCGCTATATAGATAGCCACCCACCCCTTTGAGGGCAAGGGAAGGCAAGCGAAGTAGCAAGATCGGGTCATCGCGGGGGATTCGCGACCGCCCATGCGGCCATCGCCTTGAGCCGTGCCTTCTTGTCCGTCAGGGCCGCCGCCTCGTCGAGCTTGGTCTTGACGGCCTCGACCCGCTCCTTGACCTTATCGTCCTCAGCCATGAGGGCCGATTCGATGGCACCGGCGGCTGCCCGCCGTTCCCGCTCTGACGAGCTGAGGGCAACCGCAGCTTCATGCGCGCCCGTGGCCGCGAACCCCAGGCCCATACCACCAAGACCCGACAGCAGGACCGTCATCCAGGGGGCTTTGACCGCCAGGGCACCAAGCGCACCGCTCAAGAAACCCAGCGCCGCCGCGATGATGGGCCGGAGCCACTTGTGCCGAAGGCTGATCTTGTCGAGCAGCCGCTGACCCATCCCCGTCTTCGAGAAACGAACGAGTGCAAAGACAAAGGCTGTAAGGGCGGCAAGTGCCCCCATCGTCTTCGCGTCGCCCGCGATTTTGACGACCGAACCGAGAATGTCGAGCACGTCTTCCATGATTGTCATCCTTGGTCGATCGCCATAGCGAGGAATTCGACCGTTATCACGAGCGGAAAAACGTCAGAATTGACGATTTGCACCGATATAGGGAATCCGTGGACCTGATTGATCGTCCCCCGTTGTTGTGGATTCGAAGTCGGCTGGTTGGTCGACCATACACGACCGGCGTCACCCGGGTCGAGGATCATGAAGATCTCGTCGTCAAGCCGCAAAATCGGCGCACTTTGTGCCGTGGGGCCGAAGAATGCCTGGGTTGTATAGTTCCTGGCAACGACTGGATCGCTGGGCTGCCGGTCAGATTCCGGGACCGCCCAGATGGTGAGGTCGACGAACGGCCGGTCAGACAGAAACGTGACGACCCGTTGAGCGCTGGGACCACCCACGGCGTCGAGCACCAACTTTCTGCTCGTCCGTAGAAATCTCACTCATCACCCTTGGTCGATCGTCATCGCGTTGAATTCCACGGCAATGACGAGCGCGGCCACGTCGAGATTGGTAATCCGCACCATTATAGGGAATCCATGGACCTGATTGTTGGTACCACGTTGCTGCGGGTTGGAAGTCGGGTTGTTGGGCGGCCAAATCCGCACTGCGTCGCCGGGGTCGAACGCCATGAACACCTCGTCGTCAGGTCGCAACAACGCCGCCGCCTGAGACGTAGGACCAAAAAACACCTCGGTCGTGAAGTTCTTGGCAATAGCGGCATCACCGACTTGCCGGGGCGTCTCCGGCACCCCCCAAATCGTCAATTCGCGGAATGGGCGGTCCTCACCCGGCATCGCAATATCAGCGATACCGCCGGCTGGAACCGTTACCCTCCGCGTATGACGAAGAAACCGCATCGCTTAGCCCGCCATCCCCTGTCGCTGGATGAACGCGTCGCCGTCGTCAGCCACGATCGGGATCTCCTCGGCCGTCGGAATCTCACGGAGCTTCTGGATCCCCATCGTCGCCCATCGCTTAACGGACGGCCAATAACCGCGAGCCAACACGTGTTCGAGTTCATCGGCCGTTAGATCCCGCATGCCCGTCAGCGTCTCCAAGATTTTGGAGGCCGTCGTCTTGACGTTCGTGGGGTTGAAGGCACGACCTTCGAGTTGCGAACTCGACTGCTCATCCAACGTGTCCTGGTGGACCTGGTGCATCAGAACCCGAATCCTATCGCGGACGAGGTCGCTCTCGGTCGTCAACTGGTTGAACGCCGCTTCCGGCTCGATGACTTGCTGGACGGGCTCTGGCACTTCCTTGACCCGCTGCCTGAACAGTGCACGCGCCTGCTCGGCCCGCCGCATCGCTTCATCGGCCGTTACCTTCATCGCGTGAGCCCGATCCTCGAAATGCCGGCGGTATTCGTCCTCCTCCATCACCTGGATGAGCGGGCGATTCCGCTTATCGCGGGCCGCGCAGATCTTGCGGAAATCCTGGCTCTTCTTGAGATCCTCGAACGATGCTTCGGCCGTCAGGTTCATAGGATCCGCCGATACCGGGATACTCACGTAATACGCTTCCCTGCCCGTCCCGATGGTCAGCGAGATGTTGGTCTCCGTGAGGTTGCGAATATAAATGTCGCGCTCCTGTGCCCAGAAACGCGACCAATTGACGATGTTGCCCTCGCTATCCTGCCACTCGTGGTTCATGTTGGGTCTCCTTTCGACCTCTTCGCAACCACCCGGCTTGACTTGACGAAGCAGCCGAATGGTCGGTGGTTGGTGATGCCAGAGCTTCGCTCGACCGGCGAGCATGAGCTTCCATGCCTTAGCGGCCGATGTCGGGGCCAGCATAATACCGGCCCCGTCAAAGACGCGGACCGGTTCATCTGGGCTTCGAAACAAAAGGCGTTCATTGTCGGGCGCACCCGCTGCACCTGCACACAACTTGATAACGGGCGGGGTACGACCGAAGATACGGGCTTCACCACGCCGCAGCAGCATACGGGCCCGGCCAGGCGTGACATAGTAGAGCCAGATATTGCAGCCGTCGATGACGGACACAACCTCTTGCCTATGTCGTGCAGCAGCATCACGGGTCTGTCGATCGGCCACACCGGTCATTCCATCGTTCGGATCACTCGAACGGGCACAGGTCGCTTAACAGCCGACAACGTCCTATGATTGCAACGCATAGTCATAGGCTGTGTACCACGTGCATCTTGTTACGCCGGAACTCAGCCTCCGTCATGTCGTGCTTGGCCAAGTTGCAAGCCGGACACGCACAACAAATATTAGCCACATCGTTGGACCCACCGCGGACCAACGGCATCTTGTGATCGACATGGTATGTGCCGTTCAGATCAACGTCGCAATAGTAACAGCGGCCATTCTGCTCGTAGTACAGACGCAGAACGTCTTCAGCCGTATGGCGACCAACCGCATTATGTTTGCGGGCACGCTTCACATGACCCTGAGCACGTCGTTCGTCCGGATGATTGCGAAGCCACTGGCGGGCACGCTCACGGACAAGACCACGGTGATCAGCAGCGAACTTGAGGGAGCGGAGACGTGCACGTTCACGATTTTCCGGCACAGCACGGTATGCCGCATTTATTTCACGCTTGCGCTCGGGATCCGCCTTGCTATATGCCGCCGCTCGGTGCTTGGCTGGCCCCGGGTTGGCCGCATATGCAACACGTTTGGCCGCGTTGCGCTCCTCGTGATGTCTAGCGTGACTTTCTCTACTATGCAGTCTAAACAACTCCAAATTGGTCCCACGACGAGCCGTTTCTGCCGCCCGTTTGCAGAGCTTACAAACGGCAAGCAGTCCACCACGGCTTTTCTTATGCCGCGTAAAGAAGTCAGCCGTCTCCGGCTTCTCCTGCCCACATTGTTTGCAGCATCGCGTCTTCATGTCGTATTAGAGATGGGAGGAGGCGCAAGCTTCCTCCCATCAGAACTACGTCGAATCGTACTACGGCTTCACTCCGATCGCGACCGCACGAGCATTGGGAATCCCGAAACCAATGATTTCGCAGAAAGCCCAGCCCTTTACAGTCTCGGCCGTAACAAAACGGTTATACGGTTCGCTGAACAGCTCGACGCGGATCCCCATCTCCCCCAAGTACTCGGAGCCGGTGACCGCGTAGAACGTTCCCTGTGGCACGACTTCTTCGACGTTGGTACCGGCCGTTGTGATGATCTGGGCATTCAGGTAGTTACCAATGTACCCCGCCAAGATCAACTCGCGTTCGGTGACCGGGTCGACCGTCGTCGACATCGTCTTCAGAACGTCGGAAAGCTCCGCACGGTTGATGAGGAACTTTTCGACCATCAGACGGTGCCGTTCCACTTGGTAGCGCACGTCCTCGAACGCACCCGTCCCGAGGGTCGTGTACGTGGTGGCCGTGTTGACTGCCGTTGCTGCACGGTTGAGCAACCGCTCGCCGCGCCTGTCTTCGTTCAGCTCGATTTCTTGTCGGGCGGTATCCTGCGCGCGGTCCAAGACATCGTAGTTCATTTGGTAGATATCGAACAGATCTACCGACGTGAACGCGACGATCTTGGTCTCGTCAGGTTGGATGTACTTGCCATGGAGGCGAGCCTCGATAGCCTGGCCATCCTGACCGACAACGAATGCCACCGAACGAACATCCTTCGCGATACGGAACAGCTCGCCTTGCGCGAGCGGGCGAACACGGTACACCTTGCGCGCCCAACCCTCGTAGTCGACGATGTCCTTGATCGGAAGGAGCAGTTCCTGGCCGACGATGGCAAAACCTTCGCCGGTTGGATCCTGCATTGCCTCGGCGAGGACTCGCATCCTTGCCGTTCGTTGTGCTGCCGTCTCCTGCACGGCCGCAACACGACGAGCCGCGGGGCTCACGCGCTGCAGCAAATGCGCGATCTGCCGGAGAGCATCGGCGTTGTCGGAGGCGTTGATCTGCCCGCTCTTGTCGAACATCCGGTCCTTCGAGGGGGCCGTGCTCGAACCAGGACCGGTCTTGCGACCAGCCTGGCGAAGCGGGTTGAACGTCCCCGACCGATCCCAGATACGCTCCTCTGTCTTGGACTGGGGAGTGCGCTGGGGCATAGCCGGTGCCTTCGGAGTTGCCGCCGATGCGGCCCTCGGGATCCTGGTTCCGTTGCCCTCAGGGGAGGGTCGGAATGGATTTCGTCTACCCATCTCCTATCCTCCTCTTACACGAACTGGTTACGGAACTCGAAGCCCAGATACGGATCCTGCGCTGTCGGGACCTGGATCACCTTACCAACGAGGTCGCCCTCGATGTTGTTGGTGATAAGGCCCTGTACCTCTACGTCGACGTTGCCGGCATACAGATTCTCACCGATCTGATAACGCCGTGACGTATCGTACTCGGTGGAGAACAGTACCGCGTAATCGCTCACGACCGCCACCCGGTTGCCCTGGATGGACACGTAGTCCTGGCGGTTCCAGAAGTTCTCACCCTGGAACTGCATGTCCTGTGCGTTCAGCGCGTAGGTGTACGAAACAAACACCGTTGCGCCAGCCGGAATGACGCCCGCTCCGTTGCGAGCAATCTGTCCGTTCGCCAAGCTGATGACGTCGTAGTCGACACCCTGCGTGAGAGCAGCGCCACCAGCGGTCAACGAGACCCTGATGGAGTTGTTGAGCAGGTTGGTACCAACGATCGAACCCCTCGCGAGGTTAACGGTCGTCACTCCTGGGAGCACGACCTGCTCGTCCGTCTGAACCGCGTTTCCGAAACCGACGTCCTTGGTCCACTTGGCCATCCCGAGAATATCGAGACCGCTGTTGGCCCGCTGGACGAGTCCGGCTGCGTTCAGGTTGACGAGCTGGCCCTGCCGGAACACCGCGTTTGGATCGGCCTCGTAAGGACCAAGGCCGGTCGCAATGCGGCACCGGCTGAGATGCAACCCCTGCGGGAAGATCTCACTGCGGAAAGCTTGAATCGGCATTTTCTTTCACCTCCCTTCCTGCCTAGATTTAATCGACATCCCCGTTCGCACCCTTGTAGGCTCTCGCCCGCTGGGCACTGCTGAGGACGTTGAGACTTGCTCGGACTCTAGCATTCTTGTCCGGTACGGCGCCTTCAAAGTTGGCGGATGTCTTGAAAACCGGATTACCGGCGAGAGCACGCTCCTCGACCTCGGAGGATCGATGTGACCTACTGTCGGGACCCGCAGTCACCGGAGTCGTCATCGCATGCTTGAGATCCTTCTCGGAATCGGCGAGGACCCGATCGTCCATCGCATACAACTCCTTCGCTCTCACAAGCAAAGAAGCGAGATGCTCCCGGATGCCATCCTGCATGCCCCGCTCGACCAAGAGACCGGTCAGATCCGTCTCGATACCCGCGAATCTCTCTTGATCGTTGATATCGAACGGTTGAAGCAGCGCCTCCGCCATTGCGATCTTGATCGGCGAGACTTCACGGTTGACACGCTGTCGTTCGGAAGCGATGCGGAGGCAGCGCTCGAACTTCGCCAGCATCTGCTTCGCTTTCTGGTCAGCGAGCTTGTCAGCCCGTGTTTCCAACGCCGCCATCTTGTCAGCAAACGCCTTATCCTGAGCGGCGATTTTGCGCTGATAGAACGCTATGACACGGCCCACACGTCCATCGTGATCGTGGATTTCATCGGTGAGCGTGCCGTCGCCGTCACCGACGTTGTATTCGTCAGGATCCTCACGCTTGTCAGAATCCGGTGAATCCGTGGATCCCAATGCCGTCGGACCGACTTTGTCAGCGTCTTCCGCATTCGTCTCACGGTCATCGATGGACGACGATGGACCTGCAGACCAGCCGTCCTCGCGGTCTGTGTCGTGATCGGCCGTTGAATCCGTCGAACCTTTACCACGCGGTTCCTCCAAGTTGTCGTCAGCATCATCGCCGGCCGGCTGCTGTGACTCATATTTGTCGGTCAGGTTGTCCTCGGCCTCGTCGAGGACCTGCGCGGTCTTCGGATAGGGGATGGCATGGAGTCGTTCCATCGCCGCCCGAAGCCCGAAGTGAGCGACATGGCACAGCACAACCTCACAGAACTGAGTAGCCTTCTTGCGATTGGCGATCTTGACGGGTGGACGGATCGCGAAAAGGTCCTTACCCGTCCTCTGATCGCGAAGCTTGAAGTTCCCGGCCCTCGTCGCCAATACGACAAGCGACGAATATCTATCGACGAAACGCGGGTTCAACTTCCTGGCCGTCGCGTTCATAAGCCCGATCTCGTCGTCGGTCGACGGTACCTGTTCCTGCGCCTCTTCTTCCTGTTTGTAATTCTCCAGCTCGTCCTGCCCGGCAAACGGTATCATCTCCTGTTCGTCTTCCTCGTCCCGAGCGACGACAGGAGCCGGTGCAGGTGCTGGAGGCGAAGCAGGCGGAGGCGCAGAAGGAGGTGGAGCCATCTGAGCAGTCTTGCGATCAGTCGTGTCGGCCATTTCTCTTTCCTCGTGCTGCTTCAAACCCGCTTCGAGCTTCGCGAGTCTGCTCTTGAGTGTCAAGATTTCGGACTCCGCCTGCAGATCTTTGTTGTCGTCTAGCCTCGCCTGGATAGCGAGGATTTCCTGCATGATTGCCCGGGGGTCCGCCGGTTGGTCGACAGCGGATAGCTCTTCGAAACAGACACCCCCGCATTTTTCGTAGGCGAGCTTACCGGCCACCATCTTCATCTTGTGACCCGCAATATCCCGACAGAATTGCCACCTGTTCGTCGCCCGGTTCCCGCAGACCGAGCAGATCGTGTACTCGGCCACACAGCCCATCGAGAAGCTGTCGATTGCACCTGTTCGAATCCCCTCCGCGAAGGTGGGATCCTTCTTGGCATCGATCGCAATCAGGCATTCAACGAATTGATCGTCCGGGTCGACACTATTGTAACTGCTGTCGAGGATGAAACCACGAGCTGTCTTAGGATTGTCGGAGTTGAATGTTGCGAGCCCACCCCCCACGAGGTACGAGTGATCACCCGAAACGGTCAGGTTGTAGACCGGCCGTATGTTCACGACCATCTCGACCGACTTGACGGGGACTAGCAGGAACTCACCTTCCCGCTTGGTACGGTTGGCCGCGTTTGAATCGACCAATTCCTGGCCGAGTGCAGCCTCATCCCACACGAGCTTCGCGAGATCCCTGGCGCGTTGACCATGCAGCCGGAGAATGTACTTCGGTAGCTCGTTGGGCCTGGCTGGAGTGACTTCGAGCGTCGAAGCTAGGCCCAGCTCGGCCAGCAGCATCCGTACCTGGCTGGCCAGCGCGGCCGATACGGTCGTGTATGCCACAATGAACTGTCGGTACGTCCTGCCCGTTTTGTGGGCTGCATTGCGATAGTGCTGCGACCCATCCCCACGGAACATCCCGCGGATCAGCTCCCGCTTGGAATCGAGCGACCAGGCCATCATGACGGAGGACAAGCGCTTTTCTGCCGCGTGCTGCCCACCGTGCTCGCGCAGCCAATTTTGCAAGTCATGGCTCGCGGCACCGATGGTTCGCACGACACACGTGCCATGCTCCAAGTCGAGGTCACGTCGAGTCGTGACACCAAGGTCTGCGCAGATACGCTCGACATCCACAACCCACGTCGCAACCTCATGCGAGCCGAATGTCCAACGCGTACCCTTGTAAGATGAGCAACCTTCAGCGATGTAGTAGCCGAGTAACCGAGCCTTCTCCGTGGGCCCCGTCACATCCCTGTCCGGCCGCTGCACTGGCACCAGCAGGTAGTCGCCCTTCCGAATCTGTCCGGCTTCTAGCCGCTGGTACGCCTGGTAATCCTCGGGGATGCGCCGCATCCCGGCCTGTCGTCCGGACGACCCGTCAACATCTTTGAGCGATGATACTGCCGGCCCCCCTCTGTAGTGGTCGCGTCGGTACGCACGCCCCGGCTTGACATCCTCGCCACAGCCGCACGCGCAGAGCCGTGGCCACGCCCACACTGGGAACTGGTGTTGGCTGGTACAGAAAAAGTCGCCGTAGCCCTTGACAGCTACCCGCAGCAGCACATCAGGAACGCCCTCACACCAAACCGACTCCACGGGCTGCGCTCGCCCATTCCGGTCAAGCACCCGGTCTCCGACCTTGACGGACTCGATCGGCTTCGACGTTCCATCAGCGAGGACGACGGGTGTTCCTTCGACGAAGCAGCGGTGGTTCACGTGATTTGGCTTGTAGTCGAACGTCTTGTAAACGCGACGGGCAAGCCGGTGGTCGAAGCGGAGTAGCTCCTCACGCGTGAATGCGTCGCCGTTCTCGTTGGGATTGGGTTTCCCGGGCAGCTCTGCCGTTACTGCCCTCGCGACTACGTAGATGTAGTCGTCAGGGTTTTTGCTCAGACCGTATATATCGGCGACAAGATTGACCGCCGCGCGAACATCGATCTGCTTGGGTACCCCAGCGTCATATAGAGATTGAGACTGTGCAACACGCGCCTTTTTGACCAAACAAGGATTCGCCGCTTCAATGGAAGCGGTTACGACTGCACGTGCGCTCTTACGGAACAAGGGCTACCTCTCCAAGTGCGGGAGTACGCAGATGGAAAGGTAGCACCCATACCAGATAAATCAGAGTAGCGATATCTTAGTCTGCTTTATCCGGGATGCTGTGGGATTTCGTGCAATTCTTACAAACGCCGTTTCTGCCGAGTTGCTCGCCACACGTGAGACAATGGGTAGGCCGCTGTCCCCGACGAATCACACGGGTAATGGGGGCTTTTCCCGTCTTCCTGAATGTCATGTCAACGCCTCCGCCATCTCGTCGGCAAAGTCATCGAGTCTAATGGTAGACGAGGAATCCCGGATATCTCTGATACCATAAGGTCGCTTCACGAATTTATCGAGCAAGTGAATCAAATAGTCACGCTCGAAGCGGGTCACCTTACGCCTGACAACAAACGACTGGCCGTTGTGAGAGCATGACTCGTGAACGACCAACGGTTTGTCAGCCCAGACATCAAACGCCTTCTGAAGCGGCCAGTCAGCGTCCCGGCATTTAAATACAGACCTGCCGAGTTCGTCGTCATGGATCAATACGGCGACGTTCTTATCGCTTTCCTGGTTTCGTATAACGGCGTAGTTCTTCACAAGGAAGTCCCGCGAGCCGCCCTTCGCCACTGGACCGGCGTCGCGCCGAACGCCGCTACGACTTGCCGGACAGCCCACTTGTCACATCCATCTGTTGGGCATGGCACACAGAATTGAGGTGCCGCTGTCGATAATTCACGAAATTCGGAACTGGACAGAAGGATTTCGTTTTTGTGGCCGGCTGGGCACTCAACGTCAAACAGCGGCATACCCTATATCTTATGCCAACGCAGGTTGAAACGCGGGATTATTCAGTCAACAGCGTCGATGGTCGCGACCGTCCCGCCCTCTTCGACCGGTTCATTCATCGCCCGCAGAAAAGTAACGATACCGGCGCATGGCGCCTCAATCGGGACTTCCATCTTCATCGACTCAATGGTCATCAGACAGTCACCAGCAGAGACCCGCTGACTCACGGAAACTGAATGCTGCCAGACCGAACACGCAAACGGAGCCTTGACATCCATTAAAACACACTGCAGACCGTCACGACACGAAGCGCGGACACCGGCACCTCGCCCCGATTCGTCACTGTGACTCGCAGATACATGCCATAGATAGGCACGAACATCCCCTTAGGGGTGCCGGCTTTGTGACCTAAGATATCAAGGGCCTTCGCGTCATAGTACAGATATGGGAGATCCTCATCCGTAATCTCCCTGAGCCCGACTTCATCAGCAGCGTATAACTCCCGTAGGTCTGATGGAAGCGAGAGGTCCAGCTTACCATCAGGTACTCGGAGCGGCATTCGGAAATCATTGGCGAAGTCGAACGAAACATCGATCACTTGGTCGCAAAACGCGGAGCCAAAGAACCTGGTGAAATTGGTAGATGAACCATACATATAAGCTGAGGCTCCAGGTGCCAGCGGCTCGTGAAGCGTATTACGCGGGTCCCCCGCGCCGAACCATAGCACGGAACCGAACACACAGTAGCCCTCAGGGAGCTTTGGGTAGTGGGTGAAGCCCATTTCTAGGTCGTCACCATCCCGACCATCCGGGTCCTACCAATTTTTGTCCGGACCGTCAGCCAATCAAACTCCATCCGGCATTCGAAGCTGGTACCCGATGCTACGAAGAACCAGTTTTTGGTGTCGAACGATACCCACAGAGTATTGATCCCAATGTTCTGGAGCGAAAGCTCTTTGCCTCTAGGGCAGTCAATCCGCACCGGATGACGGTCTATCTCCCTGGTGAAAGACTTGGGTGTGCCAGCAACCGTGTTGGCCATCTATCGTTTTCTATCAGACGCCCGCGATAAGCACGAGTATCAACGTCGGTTATTTCTTGCCACCTTCGACAACACGGATATGGCCCTCGGCGTGTTGCCAACAGACGCTATGCCGCCGCCAGACCGTCTTCGTCTTGCCGTTCTTTTTCGTCGCATGCCTCACGCGTACCTCGTGGTACCCAACCCTACCGCACTGCGGTTTGTGGACTGTCGGTGCCTGACAGCGGATAAAAATGGGGCTGAACGGTACTTCCAGACCGGGCATCGGTGAGGCACCCCGGACTCTCTCGGCGAGTGCCTCTATCTGTTTGCGGATCGAGTCATTGCGAGCGCTGGAAGCAAGATGTTGTACTGCAGCGGCAGCCATTGCCATGGTCTCTCCTTTTTAGGATGTCGACGACTAAACCCGACGAATCTCCTCACGGGCAACCCTCTCAGCCGTTTCTCGATCGACCAGAGCCGGGGAACTTGCAGTGTAACGGGGGCAACATGATAATATACCGGTTTCATGCGGCCTCTGTCGTCGCTCGGCCTTCTAAGAGCTTCCCAACCAGATCTCTGACCAAGCTCGACTCGATCTCCTTACCGGTCAACACGGCGCTAACGATCGAACGCTTCTGTTCGACCAGGTCAGCAAACTTCTGGTCGATCGAGCAATTACCCACAAGATACCAGGCGGTAACAGCATCGCGCTGACCGATTCGATGCGTCCGATCCTCGGCCTGCTCCTCGACGGCCGGCGTCCACTCACGTTCGACGAACAGCACGTCCGACGCCTTAGTCAACGTGAGACCGACACCAGCGGCACCCGGCGTCCCAAGGAATACGTCGGCGCGGCCCGCCTGGAAATCATCAACCGCCGCCTGCCGCGCTTCGGGCGATGGAATCGAACCGTCGATCCGGCACGTCTTGATCCCGTCGGCCTGCAAAGAGGACTGGATCTTATCGAGCACGTCAAGGTGGTGGGCGAACACGACCACCGGCTTGCCCGTGTCGACCGCGTTCTTGATCCACTCAATCGCGGCGTCGACCTTGCCCTGGCCCGCGAGCATCCGAAGCTCGTTCAGCATCGCCAGGATCTCGCCGCCGACTGCTTCGCCATATCGCTCTTCGAGCCTGCCGAGGATCTCTTGTTCCCGGCTCTCGTATTCGTCCTTGTTGGACAGTTCGACGTGGATGTAGGACCGCGTCTTTTCCGGGAGGTCCTGCAACACCTGACTCTTTTCACGGCGAACCATGAGGTCACGGAGCCGACCAGCCAGCTCTGCCTCATTGGACGCGCCCGAGAAGTCCCAGCCGAACCGTGTCTGCTCGGCCGCGCAATACCGTTTGGCGAACGCAAAGAAGTTCGCATATTCGGTCGGCCGAAGCAAATGCAAGTTCGTATAGAGTTCTGCCGGCCTATTGAGTAAGGGTGTACCCGACAACGCGATCACGTATGGCGCCAAAGTCGCGATACCAGGCGCTCCCTTGACCTTGACGGCTCCGTCACGCGTCTTGCGCTCCTGCACACCGACGATCGCCTTACTGCGTTGTGCCATCTGGTTCTTGATATAGTGGCACTCGTCGAGCACCACGACCTTCGCGTTGAGGGCTTCCAACTCGGCCTTGCGTCTTGCACAGACGTCGTAATTGACGATCACGACATCCGGATTCGCGGGCAGCGGGTCCTTACCGTTGCGAACCACGTGAACCCTAACACCCGGGATCCACTTCTCAGCTTCACGTTGCCAGTTGAGCCGAAGGCTCGCGGGCACGACGATCAGAGCCGGACGCGCCTCCGGGTGGATTGCCAGCCAACCGAGCGCTTGAACCGTCTTGCCAAGACCCATCTCATCGCCCACGAGCGCCCGACCGCCTGCCGCCTCGATGAACGCGACACCCGCTTGTTGGAACGGGTAAAGCTTAAGCCCGGTTGACAACGCCGCATCCAACTTCGTGATCACGCTATCGACGACGCCAGCCGCGCCACGTTCAGCGCCCGCTTCCGCCGAACAGGCAACCGAGAGCGCCGCACGAGCTTGTCTCTCCTGGCCAGCCGCCTGCACCGCCTCGTCAGCCGCGATCGCCGCTGCCAAAACGGGGAAAAGGGGCGACAAACTGGACGCCAACACCAGACCACACGCCACCGGTACCGTCCACGACTTCGACGCTTTGTCGAACCTCGCCTGGCCGTTAGCCGCCGCCTTGATGGCGACCACTGCGTCCTTGTGATAAGGGGTCTGAACCGTCAGCTTCCCGTTCGACACCGAATATCGGCCCTCCACCTCGGGAGTTGCCAGGGTGGTAAAGGCTTCCTCATTCAGCTTCGATGTCGTCTCGTCGCTCATTTGAACGAAATAACCGGCAGCTTCCACGGCTTCGCATAATGCCTTGACACCGACGCGGTCAAGCCGCCATACCTTCAAGCCGCCATCCCAACGCCGCTTGCCCCTCGCTGCGTCGACCGCCGACTTGAGAATCGTGGTTGTCACGGGGTTGTAGGGAAAACTCACCGAAAAGCCACTGCCGACCGCCGAAACCGCGACGGTCTTGCAAGCAGCCGCCAGTACGTCGATCGCCTCGCGCAGTTCGTCCCGCAGATCCGGGATCTGCGTGTTCGTGTACTTCCACAGCGCGGACGCCGCTTTCGCGACACGCGCCACGTCATCGCCATCGGAGTCGAGTGAGCGCAGCCATTGATCGGCGCCGCTCAGACCCACATTATCCCTCCGTACCGCGCCGTCACAAACACCCAACAGACGCGCCAACGCTTGCCCGATTGCTTGCCTCGCTGTCCTCACGTCCATCTCGTCTCTCCTTCCAGCTTACACGACCATTCTATCATACCTGATTGCCCTTGTCAAGTATTGCTGATCCATGTCTTTCGCGGCCCGTTCAGGAATATGAGGGAACGGTGACCCATAGGTGGGTCACACAAGACCCATTATAGACAGCGACACACCGGGGAAACGCTGAGAGAGAAGGGGTATCGAGATAGCGATCTATACGGTCAAGAGGCTTCCGGAGGCTCCGGAGCGGCTTCCTGGTCAAGTTCGAGCCGGTGCGGACCCCTACACCAAGTGCACTGGCTCTGGGCAGTCACTTTTTCCAGCTCAGCCTCTGCCCGGGATAAATCAGCTTGCCAGACCGCCCCATCTGCACACACCACTTGCCACCGGCACTTCTGGTTCTTCTTCATGGCTGTCAGCATAGGGAATATCCACAGTCAAGACAGGTGTGGCAGCCTTCCGTCGACGCGAATCTCCCGCCCCCGCATTCAGGGCACAGGTCCGTCAATGATTTCCGTTCTACCTCAACTTTTCCGGTTATCAACTTAGCGATAGCCTTAGAGAAACCATCCGGGATACTCAATACCTTGGCCGGGCCGAAACCCTCTTGATGCCGTCCGCCGATTCCGCGAAGCGTTTCCATGATAATCTGCAACCGACGGTGAGGCGGAACGGGACTGGCAAGTTTCAGGATCAGACTAACAAGCCGGTTGATAGCTTCGATGTCTGCTTTGACATCCGATCCACCCTTCCCGACAGTCGCGAAGGATTCGCGTGGCTCGTGCTCGCTATCATATGAGACGATAACGTGCATCGTGCCCATCGGCGTCTTCACACGCGTTTTGCGAGCATCCATCACATCCGGTAGGTCGACGATGTCGGTGGCCGATTCGGAGTTCGCCGCCGACGCCTCATTATGTGAAAGCACCTGCTGATCCCGACTCTTGTCCCTGTAGACCGTACCCCCTTTACAGCCGAGGTCATAAAGAAGCTGGTAGAACTGCCCGATCTGTTCAGCCGTGTGGCTCTCCGGCACGTTGCTGGTCTTACTGACTGCACTATCCACCCAGCGCTGAATAGCCGCCTGGGTATACGCGTGATCCGCGGGTGTCATGTCATTAGCCGCGACGAAATAACCGGGCAATGCGACAGATGGATGCTGTCGCATATATTCGTCAACGACCGCAGCGCGCTCCGATAAAACACCGACACGGCAGCGACGCGTCCATTCAAAATCGAAGAACGGTTCGATACCAGCCGATGTTCCCAACACAGTTCCGACCGTCCCACACGGTGCCTGCGTGAGCAACGTCACATTCCGGATGCCGTTGATACGGACCATATCGCGAACAACCGGGTCCATCGAGAGCATGAAACCAGAAGCCAAAAACTTGTCCGCTTCGAACTTCGGGAATGAAGCCTTCTCCGTGGCGATGACAGAACTGGCAGCATACGCGTGTTCGGCTATGAACTTGTACAGTTTGTCGATGAATTCGAGGCACGATTTGTTCGAACCGTATCGGATACCGCATCGGATCAACAACTCGGCCAGGCCAAGAGTACCAAGACCGACCCGCCGTTCCGACTTTTGTTGTTTCTCTGTTCTATCGTCGAAATGCCCTGTATAGTCGATCACGTCATCCAGAAAACGTACGGCTGTTTCCGTGGCTTTAGACAACAAGTCCCAGTCCACCGTCGCCTGTCCGATTGGCCCGGATACGAATCGCGGTAATATCAGATGGCCTAAGTTACAAACGCCGTATGCAGGCAGCGGTTCCTCAGCACATGGGTTGCTGGCATAAATCATCCCTTCAGGATAATAATATGAGTTGGACAGAGCGTTGACGCGGTCTTTGAAAAACAGACCAGGTTCACCAGATGCGTGTACACTTTCGGTGATCTGGCGCCAGAGATCCCTGGCCTTTACTACCTTGTGGTCAACAACCGCATCCGGGTATTGCTGCTTCCAAACCCGCAAGTCCCCCACCCATTCTGCGTCATAAACCGGATGACGGGTATCTGGGAACGATAGCTGCCATTTCCCGTCTTGCTGAACGGCACGCATGAAATCGTCGGAGATGGCAATCGACTGATTGCAGTGCGTGTTGAACTTCAGATCCCGTTTGCTGTGGATGAATTCTTCGATGTCTGGATGCCAGTCATCCATGATAACCATTAGGGCACCGATTCGACTACCACCCTGCTGAACAAGTCCGGTTATCATGGAGAACAAAGCGCTCCACGCGATCGGGCCCGACGACCGGCCGTTGACAGTACGAACAGACGAGCCTCTCGGGCGCAGTCTTGAAATGTTCATACCCACGCCGCTACCACGTCGTAGTATATTGGCGAGGTCTTCAGCAGATTCAAATATTCCGTGGATATCGTCACGTGGCATACCAATGACGCAGCAATTATAGGCGGATAGTTTCTCTTCTACGCCGGCAGAAGCCAGGATCCGCCCACCGGGAGTAAAGAAATCCATCAGCCACGTGAACTCAGTCTCCCACCGCGAGCGTTCGCGCTCAACAGCGGCTACCGCCGTCGCTACACGACGATGCATATCACGCGGCGACAACTCAAGAGGTTTATCAACTCTGTCTACAGCAACCGTCAAAACCTTGGAGCTACCATTCTCTCCAATCTCGACGGATACTTCACCGTTCGCCCTACGAAGCACCTTACCGACTTCAGTAATATGATCGGTGTTTATCAGGACTAAATCACCTTCGGAAATCGTCTTGCGCGTGACGTCTTTGCGCGCGAAACGATCGAGGAACACACGATAACCACTCTCTGGCAGACCGTACGTTTCCACGAACCCTCCGGTCACAGATGTTTGAGAAACCACTTCGTGATGCGATGGTCTTCCTCGCCAGGGTTATCGCACCTGTACGAACTGCAGACAAGAGGGCGCCCATTATAGATCGAACACATGTTGTCACCCGTCAGGTAAATACACCTCCCGTATTCCCGGCGGAGGTAGTATTGACCACTCTCGTCTTGATCCATAATGTACCGCCGCGAGGATACCTCATCCGGAGTCAGACCAGCCGCCAAGATCATACAGCACGGTGCTGGACACCCCGAACATATTCGACGCTCAGTTGAATCGTCTAGTATCGGCAGGACCCGAGAACGCGATCTGAGTGATTCCCGAGGCAGATCGAGCCGTACCGGCGCGGATACGGCTCGACCGCCTAGCAGTGTTGTCAGCTCAGTGGCTTGCCCTCGGGGCAACAACAGATACGGATCGATGTTACCAAAGATTGAATGCCGGCCGATCCAGATCCCCTCGGGTTTGGGCACGTTTCACCCACCTCCAACGATTCTTCGAGAACCAGATTAGGCTAGCGTGTGCGTATGTGCAAACTGCCCGTGCCCGTGGTTGGCCGTGTACCAGACTTCGTAGTTGTTGATCCCGTTGGGCGCGGTGGTCGGCTGGAACGTCCCTTGAATCGGGTCGGTCGCGACCGGCGCCTCGTCGACCGCATTGACCGAGAGCTTGTAAACTCCGTAAGAGCCGGCGTCCCCCCGAGCCGAGAGGCCCAGCATCAAGCCGGTCAGCACGGTTGCGCTATCACCACCTCCGCCGCCCGGCGCCGTGTTGTTGATGCTAGCGATCGTGGCGAAGGGGAGGATCCCCGGGACGATCACGCCGGGGGCTGCCACGAAGACCTCGGAGGTCCCGCCGATCCCGTTGACCACCCCGGTCACGATGACGTCTCCACCTTCCCAGCCAAGCGGGAAGGCGACGTCAAGCGTGACAGGATGACTGGGTTGTGCGAGAGGGGGTGCGAGCGGGACCAACTCGTCGATCGCCCCCTTGAGCGTTCCGGGTGCTTCCACGGCTAAGAGCGTCTCATGGTAGCCCATGAAGCTCGCGGCGTTGATAGCAGCATCGGTACTGACGGTCAATGGATCGGGCCCGCCGGTCACGTGGTTGGCCGCGTGGGCACCAAGTCCAGCACCCGGGATGTCCAGGTCGGCCGGCTCGGCCGCCACCACGACGGTGATCAACCCAGTCGCGAGCAGCTCCTGGAACTCGATCGTCCGGTTGAGGTCGTCGATCGTGACGATGTCGCCAACATCGATCGATTGACCGCGTCCCAGATTAGCACGAATGGCCTTGGGATGATCCTCGCCTATTCCACCTGATGGAACAGGGATATCGAGGCTGAGCCGGCCGTTCGAAACATTGGTAATGGTGATGGTGGCCATCAATCAGCTCCTAGTTCGAACCAAGTGGCAGCGAATCCATTGCATTGGCCGCTGCGATGTGGAGGTTGTAAACAGTCTTGAGGTTCAAAAGGAGAACGACCAATGAGGGTAGGTCGACGGCAGCCGGCGCACCCGAACCGTTCACCGCATCGTTGTTGATGTGGACACCCGCCTCGACCAAGTGACCGTTATAGTCGCCCTGCTCCTCATTGGCGAGCAGAATGGCACTCGCGAGATCCACTGCCACCGCGCTCGTGACACTCGCGGCCGAGGCAGCGACATGCGCACCTACGTCACCAGTCGAAGCGAGGTGCAAGTTGAGCCGACTGCGCAGCGAGTTGGCCAGCGCGATCGAAGTCGCAAGGTCGGCGGCATCCGCCGTCACCTCCGTGCCGATCGAGACGGGATTGGCCTTGTGGTAGACAGTTAGAATACCTTGCCAGGCCCTCGCTACATCATTCCTGAGCTTGTTGAATTGTGCTTCGACACTGAGATTGTCGGTCGCCTGTTCGACGATCGTGACGCTAATACTGCCATTCGCGCGCAGACTGGATAGGTCGGCGTTACGGTTCACCTCTTCGAGCGTCGCCGACACCGGCGCGGCAGCGGCATCAACGGTACCACCCGGTTCCAGGCTAGCTCTCAGAATACGTGCCTGGGGACCTGGCCCCGGCTCGAACGCGGCGTCCAGGCTTAGCCGGTCACTACGGAGATTCATGATATTGATCTGCATGTCGTCCTTACCTTGCTAAGCCGGGATAACTCTGATCCCGACCGACGCCGCCTTGCCATTCTTCATCGAGATCTTGAATTCACAGTTGACAGGGCTTGCGTTCTCCGCGCATCCCACGAACCGTCCGGTCAAAGTATGTCCATTCCGGTTAGCAGAAACCGAAACACTATCTGGCATGACATGATACCGACCTCGGACGCCATTCCTGCGCATGATACCATGCACATGAGCCGTCAGGATCTTCGTCGCTTGTACCCGCAACGTCGCTTGCCGCTTTGACGCTTGTCCGGTCCACTCATACCGTGAGCACGCCTCGCACTGGCCTTTTTCATCCAAGATGGGAGTGTCCATGCCGCATTGTTTGCATGTTTCCTGTGCCTGCTTCTTCACCGGCTTAGTAACGATCACAGGCGCCGCTCGTCCTGCAGCACGAGTGATCAAGTCAGCACGGATTCGACGTCGGATTTCCTTCACCAGGTCACTGCCGTAGTCGCCCCAGTAGGCTTTGTAGTATTCCTTGCCCTTCTGGTCGATTGCCTGAACATCCAACGAAGCGAGTTTCGAGCCGCCATCCCGCATAGCCATCAACTTGCCCAATGCTGCGACGCCACTACCGGGCACCGCTCCACCTGCAAGACCGATTCGGATGCCAGCCGCAACATCGCTACGTACCGCCATGATCTTCCTGGCCGCCGATGAATACCTAGTGCAGAGCTGCCTCCATGTCAACGCGGCACTCGCGGTCTGCAACAACCGAGCACGATTCGCGGCAGTCCCGTGTTTGCGCACAGACGTGAAATCAGCGGCAGTCAGGAGTCCGGATACCGCCGCAGGCGGAACACTGGCTTTGTTACCAAACGGGTCCTCCACGTCGAGTTTGGCATCGCGGACAGCAGTGATCTTAACGGTGCCCGTACGCAACGGACAACCATCAGCCATCCAGATGCTACCAATATCGACAATTGCACCTTGTTTGAGGGCCGACTTCGTCGGCGGCTTCTGTTTGCCTGCCGGCGTGGCTGGCTGTGCACGGTCGGTGACCGCCCTGGGGAGGTCAGTCTTTGTCAGCTCACGTCCGTATTCCTTCCAATACGCACTCCAGTATTCCTTGGCCTTGTCATCGACCGCCGTCTTCCTCGTCGGTGTCTGTCCGGCGGCCTTCGGTACCAGTTGCCGGTCAATGGCGACATCCTGTGGTAGAACTCTACTGGTCGCCCCATTTTCCAGCAGAATATCGAAATGAGAAGCAGTACACAACAGCACTTTACCGCGGAGCACCTGACGACGGCCGATCCGGACCAACACTTTCGTACCACGCCGGGCATTCGCAAGTCGATCCGTATTCCCGATTGGTATGATGTCTCGGATACCAGCCGTCATAGGTCCGGGAGCCGGAATGGTAGGTGGGGGCGACGCGGGCGTAGTCGGAGCCTGTGCCACCGCGGCACTCCCACAACCGCATTCACACGGACAACCGTCAATGCAAACACACGCACCGGATTCGGCACAACCGCAATCACATGGACAAGTGCCCCCGCAAGAACAAGCTCCGGCTTGCGCCACACGTGAACCAACCTTGAGAGAATAGGAGGAAGCGAAACCGCTACCCGGTTCGTCCTTGGTCTCGTTTGTATCGTCCTCTATTGTCTCGTCCTGAGCACGGATCAATTCAAAGCCGCCTTCAATAGGGCGGATCTGCCAGACACGATGCGAGACACGATGCACAGCTTGGAGATCGTCGTGGTTGGTACCCGTAATCTCAAAATCGTGTGCGGCTTCTTCGAGAGAAGCATATGCAAAGCGGGTAGGCTGTAGCAACCGTTCACGGCGGCGTTTGCGATCTGCCTGCCTCGCGGCGATTCCTGCTATGCGGTTGAACCCATCTTCGCTCATCCCAATCCGCTTCATACAACGGACATTAGCATATGGTCGGACTAAAGATACGTAGTCAATTGAACGTGACGGGTGGCGCGGGCGGCGTCCCAATCGGCCCGTGCTGCTGCTCGTAAGCGGCCAGCAGCGTCTGCATCAGCCCGGCCAACTCCTTGAAATGCGCGGGCGTGACCTGCTGGCGGGACAGCAGGATGGCCCTGGGCGGGTCGCCCGGCAGCACGTGGATGAAGTCGACCGTGAACTCCAGCCGGCCGGTGTGGACCTGCGTGACGGTGGCGTACCGGCCCGGTCCGACGTTGTAGGGGTCCTCGATGGTGATGCGCTTATCGGCCATTGTATCTATTCCTTCCTCGCGTAGCCGACGCCCACCCGTTCGATCGACAGAGCGAACGGGAACGCCTCGGCGACCGCCTTCGCGTCGCTCGCGATCACGTAGAGCTGTCCATGCTCGACATCGATGTATCCATCACCGTGACGGCACTGCTGTCGTGGGAGTATCGACGGATCTGAGGTCGGCAGCGTCACCCGGTAGCATGACAGGTTACTCATCAGATGGTTCCTCCTCGTACCTTGGCGAAGTTGGGTACCGGATCGGGGCCGTCGTCCGCTACCGCCCACAGATGGAGCACGAATGGGTGGACGTTGATGTACTCGCTCGTGCGGGGGAGTACCTGGAGCGCCACCCGTTCGCGCCCAACGAACAGCTCCTTCACCTCGCGTAGTTCTTCCCACGAGGGCAGTCGATTGCGCCGCGACACCGACACGTGGAGCCACTGGCGGCCGTCGCTCTCGGTCGTGATGCTCGCCAACACGCTGCGGCCGTCCGTGTGCGAGTAAGCCATGCCGTCACCATCGACCGCTGCCCCCCACTCGCGCCTGCCTCCAGTCGGGCACCTCGCCGCAGGTCGCTCCGCATGTGGCGCAGCAGCCATCCTCGTCGCAGCGGGGCTCGGGTCCGCACTGCGGGCACCAGGGCACAACTGTGGAGGCATCCCAGGTCATCTCAGCAGTGCCGCCACCTTGCGAGGCATCCCGCGGCAGTGTTGCCAGCAGAACCGAGACTTGGTCCTTAGCCGCGCGCATGCCCTCACCGAAGGTGTCGGCGTGGCTGCCTGGGCACAGGGCCGCGCCGTACTGGTGAGTCCACTCGACCAAGCGAGAGAGGAACCTTGCACTCGTCATGTCGTCTCCTTCAGCGCATCACGCGCCCCTAATCAAGCAACTCCCTCTGCTCGACACGAACGCTTTCCCCCTCGGCAGCGGCGAAACCACTCCAGCAGTTCCCCTCCCCCTCATCCCGTTTCCAGCGGTTCGGCCAGTTGTGTTCTGTGAACTGAACGGCCGCCTCCAACGCACCCCGATGCGTCCGGTGGATGCTGACGATTTCAGTTAAATCGCAGCCCACGGAGGTGTGCCACACGATCCAGCATTCCACAGACATCTTAATCCTCCTCCGCGACGGCCCCATAGACACAGTCACAGCAGATAGTGTCGGACGGAAGCGACGCACCCGGGTGCGTCGGGCACCTCGGGTGGTGATATCGCTCACCGAAGTTCGCGAACGGGATGCGACTGCGTCTCCCTTTACAGGGCTCTCCCGTCTTCGGATCCAGAAGTACGATCGACCTCGTCAGCCAGCCCGGCTTGCCACCGCTCACGTTTCCTCCTCCGCGACGCCCGCGTCCAGCCTGGCCAGCCGGGCCAGCGCGTCGCGCAACTTCTGCACATGCGCTTCTCGCCACAGGGTGATGTCAGTACCCGCAACTTGCCTCGCCGCATCCACAACCGCGTGAAGTCGCGCGAGCGCAACCTCGGGGTGCGGACCCCGTGCGATGTGTAGCTCGTTGCGAGCCGTCGCCAGGCTCTCCTCGATGACGCGGATCGTCTTGGTGAGCTTGCGGACGGCCGTGCAGAGCCACGCGATGTGAACACCATCGTACTCGTACTCGTATTTGGCCGTTCTCTTGCCGACTGCGCACAAGTCGCAGTCGCCGTTCTCGTGAGCGCTCGGGCGCCCGCAGTGGCATGTCGTGGTCATCGGTCGTACTCCTCCATCGCGGAATGCTCGTTGAGCGCCAGCATCGCGAACGCGCGAAACTTGTCCGTCGTATACCAGCCCTGTCCAATGCCCCTCCACACGACCCAAATCCTGTGCTGATTGTCCCAGATACCCTTGGGCTCTACCCAGACGAACCTCGGGGCCTTGTGGCAGGACTCGCAGGTCGCGACCTCGATGCCGTGCTCGCAGAGCGTCACTTCACCACCTCCACGTCATCGGCGCCGTAGCGCCACCTCACCTCGACCCACGGGCCGTCGCTCACGTTCGTCCCGAGCGGGGCGAGCGAGACCTGCGTGCCGCTCCACGGCCCCGCCGCCATCACGCACTCGATGATCTCGGCTGGCGATGTGCCCGGCCAGACACGCGCGGTCCAGTGGGCAACGAGGGTGCCTCGGACCTCGATCTTCTTGTCGTCCATCACGGCTTCTCTGCGCCCGGATCGAAGTCCGCTTCCATGCGCTCGAAATCGTCGTCTGCGATGCTCGACTCCGCTGGCCTCACCTTCGCCTGCTGCACCCGCAGCGTGTTCCCGTTCGTGTCCTTGATCTCGGCGTAGATGCGGAATCCTCGCAATGTCCGTTTCTTGCTCATGGCTTCTCCTTCATCGCGGTGCACACCTCGGCGGCCAGTAACATCGCAGACCGCAGTCGCTCCAGTTCAGCATCACACGTGCAGACGAACTCGTAGACTCGGTCGAGAACGGCACGTTCCGCAGCCTTCAACGCATACCGCGCGTCTGCACGTCGAGTTTCTGCGTCCCAGCGGGCCGTGGTTGCTGATCGTCGTGCCGCCATCGCAGAAGGCGCGTGTGTCTTGCACCACCACTTTCCATCCTCCTGAACGGAAGCGTTCAGGAGACATGTGTGCCCGCCGAAGTCAGAGCGCTCCCCGGTGAACACACGATAGGTGCACGCACGTTTTATCACGGCTTCTCCTCCTTGAGCTTGACCCACACGGTCGCGGAGTACTCGACGGCGTCGATGACCCACGCGGCTCCGCAGTGCTCGCACGCATCCTCAAACCCTGGCTTCAGGCAGCCGTCCGTCGTGACGTCCTGGATGCAGCACTCGGCTCCGCAAGCGGGGCAGGGCACGTAGGTCTCGTTGCCACAGGTTCTCATCACATTCCCAGCAGCTTGATGGCGCCGAAGGCATCCCCGCCGCCGCTTCCAGAATCTTGCCCAGGTCCGGCCGCTTCAGGATCTCGGCGAGATCCAGGTGGGCCTGGCGGATCCGATCCTGCAACCGCGTCAACGCCTCCCACGCAGCCTCCGTGTAGGGGAGGCGGACCTCATTCTCTCGCTCACAGAAGTCTCGCCGACTGCCATAGAGCGGATCCTTCTCGCAATGCTTGCGCTCGTAAACATCACCCTCGCGCGGCCACTCGCGCCGCAGCCGCGCGCCCCCGACCACCGTCTCGGGCTCCC